>BNJS01003580.1_pt1 | contig 177839 bp, 250 predicted proteins | sample 8540461 | NCBI WGS metagenome assembly BNJS01 (sample SAMD00202454, study PRJDB9452) | human saliva metagenome | isolation source: human saliva | place: Japan
CTTTTATGGGTTTAGATGTTATAATATTATCCATGAAAAGCACAGATAAATATCAATTACGAATCGCATACTGATTGGTCTTTTTCAATTTTGTTTGGTGTCTTTATTTATTTTATTATTTAAGTTAATGTTCCTTACACCACGTACTTTATCTGAAAAAGATTGCCAAGATTGTTTATCCGTTATTCAGTCGAGTCAGAATAGTTCTGCAGAAACTACGCCAAGCCCCTAGTCCTCACCATCAACACCTACCCCAGCTCCTGAAGCTCTGTTGAACCAACAGTCGATACGACGACTGTATCTTCTATTCAGAAGATTACAAATAAGAATCATCCGATTGATTCTGATTATGTTCCAGCTGACTTGACTATAGTCAATGTTAATTCGAATGGTACACAATACTTACGTAGTGAAGCGGCGAGTGCATTAGTGAACATGTTTGAAGCTGCACGTAGGATAATATCAATTTATACTTAGTGAGTGGTTATCGTTCGTATGCACAACAGCTAGAACTGTATAATACATATGTAGCGTACTGATGGTAAAGCTTTAGCAGATCAATATGATGCGATTCCTGGTGCTTGTGAACATCAACTTGGTTTGGCAGTTGATTTATCTGATGATAATCGTGACCATGATATTGATATTTCATTTGAAACAACAGCTGCATATCAGTGGTTATTAAAGCATAGCTACGAATACGGGTATATCTTTACGTTTCCCTCGTGGAAAAGAAGCGATTACAGGTATTGCGTATAATCCGTGGAGTTTTAGATATATCGGAATTGAAGAAGCTAAGAAAGTCTATGATTCAGGGCTTACATTAGAAGAGTTTTACAAAGTAAATTAATAGGGAAAGATACAACATCTTTCCTTTATATTTTTAAAAATTAGTGTAGAATATTCAAGTAAATTGAAGGAGGTATAAATGGTTAAGCAGTTAATGAAAAAGTATTCGTGAGTTTAAACTAGCAACAATACTGACACCAACCTTTGTCGTGGGTGAAGTAATCATTGAAGCGATTGATTCCATTTTTAATTTCATTACTGATCAATGATATTAAAGCGAGGTTGTGATTTATCAGTGATTTTAGGATATGCATGAAGTTAGTTGTCTTATCACTGCTTTCGCTCTGTGTGTGGATACTCTAGCAGGTATCTATTGTGCAGAGGCTAGTACAGGATTTGCCGTAATTTACGTTATGATATCTTCACTAATATCCAGAAATTTTCATTTTCAAATATTGATAAGTTCTCATCTGCATCACTTGTCACGCGATTAACGACTGACATTCAAAATGTGCAGATGGCATTTATGGTGATTATTCCGTACTGCTGTACGTGCTCCACTCAATTTAATATCTCCTTTACAATGGCATATATTATGGGTGGAACAATGGCAGTTATCTTTTTGATTATTATTCCATTCTTTAGGAATTGGGATTATATCTGATTGTAAGAACAGTTATGCCAGTCTTCAAAAAGGGATTTCCTCTCTTCGATAAGATTACACGCATCGTTGAAGAAAATGTAAAGGGTATTCGTGTCGTGAAATCCTTTGTACGTGAGGACTATGAAATCGAGAAATTTGATGAGACATCAAATGATATTCGTAAAATGTTTTACACGTGCAGAGCAGATTATCGCTTTGAATAACCCATTAATGCAGATAAGTATTTATGCGGTTATGTTGTTTGTATTGATGTTTGGCTCTGAAAATGATTATCAAAACAAATGGTACAAGCTAGATGTAGGACAGTTATCTACCTTGATGACTTATGGATTCCAAATCATGGTTTCCTTAATGATGTTATCGATGGTGTTTGTAATGATTACTTTCTCTGAAGAGTCATGCAAGCGTATCGTTGAAGTTTTAAATGAGAAGAGCTCTATTACATCAAAGGAAAATGCGATTACAGAAGTGAAGGATGGTTCTATTGACTTCGATCACGTATCGATTTAAAGTATTCTCCTACAGCATGAGCATCCTGTCCTAGAGAATATCGATATTCATATCAAATCTGGTGAAACGATTGGTATCATTGGTGGAACAGGTTCCGCAAAATCTTCTTTTGTACAGTTGATTCCACGTCTATACGACGTTACTGAAGGTACAGTTCGTGTTGGTAAAGAAGATGTTAGAGACTATGACCTTGTGACATTACGTGATTCTGTTGCGATGGTGTTACAGAAGAACGTATTATTCTCAGGTACGATTGCGGATAATATCCGTTGGGGTAATAAGGACGCAACATTAGAAGAAGTGAAGCATGTATGTCATTTGGCTTGTGCAGATGAGTTTATCGAACAGATGCCAGATGGCTATGATACTTGGATTGAACAGGGTGGTACAAACGTTTCTGGTGGTCAGAAACAAAGACTCTGTATCGCAAGAGCACTCTTAAAACAACCAAAGATTTTGATTATGGATGACTCAACCTCTGCCGTAGATACAAAGACAGATGCAATCATCCGTAAAGGCAATGAAAGAATATATCCAGAAACAACAAAGATTATCATTGCCCAAAGAACTTCATCTGTAGAAGATGCAGACCGTATTATCGTCTTAGATGGTGGTAAGATTGATGCGATTGGTACAAGTGAAGAACTACTAAAGACAAATCAAATCTACCGTGAAGTTTATCTATCTCAGAATAAACAAGGTACTGAGGAAATTGTGGAAGAAGGAGGTGTTCGTTAATATGAATCAGAAACAAACGAATCGTAAAAAGTCCTTCAAGAGAATTATGAAGATGGTAGTGTCATACTACCCAGTTCTATTCCCACTGATTGTGTTATTAATTATTATCAACGCAGTCTTGGGTGCACTACCTTCCATTTTCCAGCAGAATGTCATCGCTGTATTACAACAAGCGTGGGAGCAAGGTTGGACTTGGAAAGTTACAAAACCATATATTGTCGAGTTAGTTGGAACACTTGCAATGATTTACTCTTTGTTGCGCTAATTATTGGTATTGTATATAGCCAGTTAATGGCGTTCTTTACACAGGGCGTTCTGCACAAGATACGTAAAGAAGTATTTGCGCATATGCAGAAGTTGCCTATTCGTTATTTCGATACACATCCACATGGTGACATCATGTCTCACTATACAAACGATATCGATGCTATGCGACAGATGATTTCTCAGAGTTTCCCACAGCTATTGATTTCTGCGGTGACAATTATAACGATTATCGCGATTATGTTCTATTACAGTATTCCTATGGCAGTGGTCATCTTAATCGGTGCAGCAATTTCCATTGAAATTACACGTAAGCTTGGTGGTCTTTCTGCGAAGTACTTCATCCTACAACAAAAGGCAACTGGTAAGACGGAAGGTGTCATTGAAGAGATGGTGAATGGACAAAAGGTAATCAAAGTGTTTCAACCATCAGGATGAAGCTGAGAGAAGCATCTCAATCGAGCAAATGATGAGCTATGAGGCTTCCAATACAGCTAACCGTTATTCCAATATCTTGATGCCAGTCTTAAACAACGTAAACTATTTAATTTATGTATTCGTTGCGGTAGCGGGTGGTATCTTTATTCAAGAGAAGCTTCCAAATATATCCATTTCAGGATTGCCTTTCTCAATTGCAGTAATTGTTCCATTCCTAGGAATGTCACGCCAGTTTGCAGGTATGATTCAGCAGATTTCCCCACAGATTAACTCAATTGTAATGGGTCTAGCGGGTGCGGAGCGTGTATTTGAATTACTTGATCAAGAGCCTGAAGTAGATGATGGAATTGTTACACTTGTTAACGCAACTGAAAAAGATGGCGAGCTGAAAGAAACAGATGAACAGACTGAAATTTGGGCTTGGAAGTATCCACATGAAGATGGCACAGTAACTTATACAAAGGTTGCTGGTGATGTTCGTTTCGATAGTGTAGACTTTGCGTATAATCCAGATAAGATGATCTTGCATGATGTAACACTATTTGGTCAACCTGGTCAAAAGATTGCCTTTGTTGGTGCGACAGGTGCGGGTAAGACAACAATTACGAACCTTATCAACCGTTTCTATGATATCGCAGATGGAAAGATTCGCTATGACGGTATTAATATCAATAAGATTAAGAAGTCTTCCTTACGTAAGTCTTTAGGAATTGTGCTACAGGATACTGTATTTGGTTCACGGGCACTGTTATGGATAACATCCGCTATGGACGCTTAAGTGCATCAGATGAGGAATGTATCGCAGCCGCAAAACTCGCGGGTGCAGATGGCTTTATTCGACCATTTACCAGAAGGTTATCAAACTATGTTGAATGGTGATGGCTCAAATCTTTCACAAGGTCAGTGTCAGTTATTGGCAATTGCTAGAGCAGCAGTTGCTGACTCACCAGTTATGATCATGGATGAGGCTACTTCTTCCATCGATACACGTACAGAGCAGATTGTACAAACTGGTATGGATCGTTTGATGAATGGACGTACTGTATTTGTGATTGCACATCGTCTATCTACGGTTAAGAATTCAAATGTTATTATTGTATTAGACCATGGACGTATTATTGAACGTGGTACGCATGAAGAATTACTTGCTCAAAAGGGTCAGTACTACCAGTTATATACAGGTGCGTTTGAGTTAGAATAAAATGAAAGGATATGAAATTTAACATTCATATCCTTTTGTCTCTAATTTATCTAAGAAAATGGCATTAGTTGTATCACGGATGGACGCAATTGATTTATCTTTGGGTAAGCATAACTAATATAAAAATTTAACTTATCCTTTTTAACGAAAGGAATTTTGACTAATGAATTATCTGAATCATCAGTCGATATCTCTGTAAGAAGAGAGATTCCTAGGTTGTGTGAAACCATTTGTTTGATAAGGTTGATATCATCTGATTAAAAATAGATATTTGCTTGATAATCATATCTTGCATTAAGTAAATCAAAAGCCTTTTAGGTGCACATTATGTTCGTCCAGTAAGATGAAAAGGCTGCTGGAGAATATCTTCAAAAAGACAGTTCTAATTTGCTAGATAAAAGGGTTGCTTGAGACGTAAGAACAAAAGAGTTCTTCATGGAATAATTCTTTAATGATATAAATCTTTGTGTTGTAAATGATCGATACTACCGAAGTAATGAAAAATCTAATTTACCACTTAGTAACTCTCATCCCAAAGTGTAATCGAACCACCACGAATCGATAAATATCCTTGAAGAAATGAAAAGTCACTACAACTGCATGATATTTTGCGGTTAAATAGTTGATGATAATTGCGGAAAACCGACTGCACATTTAGATTCAAAGGGAACGTAGCAATATCGTGATGAGTTAATGAAAAGTCATTTAATAATTGCTTTACAATGAGACGCTAGTATTTCACCCCTGTTTTGTCAATTTAACATACTGGTTTATACTATTTTTCAATAAGACTACATTGGTAATATTCTTCAATTCGTTTGATAGCATAAGAAATCGTGAGGTTGACTAACATGATATCGTTTAAATCAAACCTGCGTAAAATGATTTTAATTGTGATAGTTGATAAAAATAGTTTTAAATCACGTATATTCATCTGTTTTCTTCTTTCGTTATGAATAAATCTTATCATAACTAAGGTGTTTGACATATAACAAAAATACTTAGCTATAGTAAATGTGCTTTCTATGCAAGAAAGTATGGCAGATACATAGCTTAGTCAAGGTTGTCGATGATATCTTCAAAAATACGGATAAAAGTAGCTTGTTGTTGTTTTGGAAGCTGTTTTAGCTTCATCGTCAATCGTTCTAGATTAAGGGAATTGTTTGAATTTAAGTCTCCCTCTAAACTGTTAAAATTGAAAAACTCTTCGACCGTCAAATCCAGAGCTTTAATAATTTTTTCAAGTGTTTGAACGTTGAGATTTTGTTTCTTATTCTCAATCTGATTGATGTACTTTAATCCCAAACCAGCTTTTTCGGATAGCATCTCTTGGCTAAGTCCTCGTATTTGCCGATAATGTCGTATTTTTCGGGCGATATAGTTTGTAAGATATATGAAATCACTCATGTTCCAAGCATACTTTAAATTATGAAAATGTATAACCCTAATTAATAATACTAAGTATGATATTCAATACAATGTGTTAAAAATGAATTTAATTATAGAAGGAGTGTACATATGAGTGCACATGATATTTTTAAATAATCCATTTTTAAACAAAGGAACTGCTTTTACATTGAAGAACGTGAAAAATTAGGACTAGTGGGTATGTACCACCATACGTCCAAACAATTGAAGAACAAGCACGACAGACTTGTGCACAGATGCAGACACAAGGTAAGTGATTTAGAAAAGCGTTTGTTTTTGATGCAAATCTTTAATACGAACCGTACACTTTTCTACTATATGTTCTCTCAACATCTAGCAGAGATTTAATCCTATCGTTTACGATCCAACGATTGCGAGATACAATTGAAAAACTACAGTGATCTATTTATTGATCCACTATACGCTGCATACTTTAGATATTAATCATCCCAGAAAATGAAGCTACTTTTAAAAATGCGGCTGGTGATCGTGAAATTCGTTTAATTGTCGTTACAGATGCAGAGGGTATCTAGGTATCTGGTGACTGGGGCACATAACGGTGTGGATATTTCTGCTGGTAAGTTAATGGTATATACAGCAGCTGCTGGAATTGACCCATCTATGGTATTACCTCTTGTTATCGATGCAGGTACAAACCGTAAAGAATTACTTGAAAATCCTAACTATCTCGGCAACCGTCATGAACGTGTACGCGGTGATCGTTATTACGACTTTTATTGATCAGTCTGTGCAGACTGCTGAACGTCTGTTCCCTAAACTATATTTACACTGGGAAGATTTCGGTCGTTCTAATGCTGCAAACATTCTTGAAAAATATCGTAAGCAAATTCCAACATTCAATGATGACATTCAAGGAACAGGCATCGTAACTCTTGGTGGTATCTTTGGTTCACTAGCAATTACTGGCGGTAAGTTAGCTGATCAGGTTTATCTTTGCTTTGGAGGAGGTACTGCTGGTGCTGGTATCGCATCCTCGTACTACGTGAAATGGTTACAGAAAGGGTGTTCCTGAGGAAGAAGCATTAAGCGTTTCTTTATGGTTGATAAACAAGGACTAGCCTCTTTGATGATATGGATGATTTAACACCTCAACAAAAACCATTCGCTAAGAAGCGTTCTGACTATCCTAATGCGGATAAGTTAACGGATTTGTTAGAGGTTGTTAAGACTGTTAAACCAAATCTTAGTAGGTACTCAACAAAACCAAATACATTTACAAAGGAAATTGCTGAGAAATGCAGATTACAGAGCGCCCAAATGATTTTCCCATTATCAAATCCAACTGTTTTAGCTGAAGCGAGTGCGAGATCTTATCACGTGGTCTGATGGTAAAGCATTTGTCGCAACTGGTATCGCAGATACAGTTCCCTCATAAGGGAGTTGACTATGTAATCGGTCAGGCAAATAATGCATTAATTTATCCGGTCTTGACTTGGTGGCATGCTTGCACCAGAAGCTAGTCTTTTAACAGATGAAATGATTGAGCCGCTAACACTCCTGCGTGGTATCATTGATCGAAGTCTCAACGAGTGCACTGTACTACCACCATTCAAGTATGTGCAGATGTTTCATTAGGTTGCAGAAGCTGTTGCCAAAAAGCGCAGGAACAAGGTCTTGTCACGTGCAAAAGAAACAGCATATGGCAAAAGCAGTACGTGATTTTAAAGTGGTATCCAAAATACTAGGTGATTATGATGGTCTTCCTACAATCTTTAGAGTATTTTGCCCGCTATTATTTTAATTCTGTTAGGATATGTCCTACAGATAAAGAAAATGGTTTGATGTTAGTTTTGGTGATAAAGATCTCAAAGTCATTATAATATTGCTTACCGGATCTCATATTTGTATCGGTAATGGAATATCTTGCGGTAGATCGCTTGGATTAAACTTTCAAGTGGGTTAGTATATGGGTCTAGCAACAATCTTAGGATATGTTGCAGCCTATATACTTGTTAAGTTTTAAAAATTAAACTCTGTAGGACGAGGAACGTTTTATCAATACTTTTTGTCAATGCAAATACTATTTTCATTGGGTTTGCCTTTAAACATTGCATTGTTTGGAGATAAAGCAACAGAATACTTTTCTCGTTTATTACATCATAAATACAATATCTTCTTGACATTAGGTATCTATTTGATGACAACGGATAGTCTTGTTCAAAACTAAAAACAGCAGTATCGTTTGACTGGAAAAGAAAATTAGTACCACCACCTCTTATTGGAGTTTCCTTGTGGCAATTGTATTTCCTAATTGTTAAGATCCCCAGTACCACAGGCACGATAAAAACATTAACTTATGTTGGGAATATTGTGACACCACTTTCACTTATTTATATCGGCATTGTACTAGCGAAATGGACTAGCAAGTGTGAAGTTAGATAAAGATTCATGTGTTTGCTCTGTGTGGTCGTTTTCTAATACAGCACCTTTTATTAATGGTGATGGTTTCTGAAAGACAATTGGGTACAAATCTACCAAATCTAGAAGCACAGACATCATGTTGCAATCAGCAGTTTCATCGTCTTGTTGTAATGCCAACTCAGCATCAAGGGAAATGGGGATGTTGAGTACGCAACCAACATTGTAACTTTTAAGCACAGTATTGTTAGTGATAGTATACCATCTCTGATGAGCATAATGCACTAGTTCTGTAAATAAGTGATATTTTCATTTATAAATTAAGAAGATTTCTCAATATATCATTTGATATGAGAAGCTCTCTCACTGTGATGCTAGCTGCTTTTGACTTACTTTAAAGAGTGGATTTAGGGTACTAGTAATTACGATTATGATAAGCCTCAGCTGATGGAAATTCAGTTAGGCTTTAGGATTACCAGAATAGTTTTTACGTTCTTTTGCTTTTGGAGACTAAGTCGTAGTCTGTCAGAAAGTTTAGTGGTAGCCCTTTCACAATAGACAAAAGCACGTTTTAATTTTCTTCTAGTCATGTTGTGGATTATGTGATATCAAGACCAATGATAATAGGGCATTTCTTTTTAGCAAAAATTTCAAAGAATTCTCTTGTTGGATAGGCATAACGTTCTCCATCAAGATATTCTTTCTTACCAATACGGACACCAGTACCACAGTTTAATTCAAGTGGAATGTCATAGTAGCGTGATATATCTGCAATCTTTTCGGCAGCGTTTAGAACACTCTCGTCAATTCTAGGATATTTCCAGAGAAAATACATCCAGGATGAGCAAACTATACATCACACATATAATGTTGGCTAAGCTTCCTCTAAAGCATTTTACGTAGCGTTCAACTTGGTCGCTGTTATCAAATTCATAGACGCTATCTTTATCAATGGTTAGATTGTGTTGTCCTAAAATAATATAATCTAGTGTCTTTCGATATTCACGAATGGTATCCCATTGGCTAGGATAGTACTCTACTTCCATACCTAGATGAATATCGATCTGTGATGCGTATTTTTCTGTAAAGAGAATCGATTGATAATAATCAGGAATTTGTTCAATGTTCATGACGAAATCAGGACATGGTGTGATATGCGGCATGGTCACTGAAACCAAAGGCTGTTAGACCTGCTTGAGATGCTGCTGAACATACTCTTCATCTGTACCGATTGCATGACCACAACGAGCTGTATGCGTATGATAGTTTGCTTTAATCATTGGGGTATACCTCCAAAACGATGAAATTATACCATTCCTCACATAGATTGACAAAATATTCAAAGTAATATATAATAGCTTGAACAGTTGTTCAAGTGTTATATGTAGCGAGGTGTTAGATGGAATATAAATATCGTGTTATTGGGCATTGATTGTGCAGATTGTGCCGCAGAATTAGCAGAAGAAACTAGAAAAATAGAGGTGTGTAGTGAGTGCAGACATCCATTTTATGCAGCAGAAAATTATACTTTATCATGTGATGAAGAAAACATTCTAGTGATTGAGCAGAAGGTTTTGACATTATTCATGATGATGAACCTGATGCAGTGATTACAGCTTTACACGAAGAACCAAAACATCTCTTTAAATTTCATATTAAGAATATTGATTGTGCAGATTGTGCAAATGAGATTGCGGAAAAGGCAATGGATATCGAAGGTGTTGAACATGCGGAAGCTGACTTTATGCATGCGATTTTACGTGTTCAATTTGCGACAAGTGAATATACACGTATCGAAAATGAACTACGTGAAATGATTGCTAGAGAAGAGCCAGAAGTTGAATTCTCACGCTATTATGCAGAGCAAAAGGTTGAGCAGAAAGAAGATCATAGTACACAATTGATGATTGCTCGCTTGGTGCTAGGTGCACTATTATTTGGCCTATCATTCGCTCTTACAGGGATTGCAAGTAATATTTCAACATTACTTGCGTATATTATTCTTGGCTATGATGTTATTTATAAAGCGTTCCAATAATCTGAGATGAGGAAATCTATTAGATGAGGACTTTCTTAATGACCATTGCGACATTTTGCGGCGTTATATCTGAATGATTGGAAAGGAAGCAACCGGTGTTATGTTGTTCTACCAGATTGGAGAATTCTTCCAAGATTTAGCAGTTGACCACTCTCGTAAGTCAATCGCATCTTTGATGGATATTAGACCTGACTATGCATATGTACAAAGTGGAACAGAGTTTATCAAAGTTGATCCAACAGAAGTGCAGTGGGAAATTATCCAAGTAAAAGCCAGGAGAACGTATTCCATTTAGATGGTGTGTTGTGGTCGGAAGTTCTTCGCTGATACTGCATCCTTTAACAGGGAGAATCAAATCTACGTGATGTGGATGTAGATGATGAAGTTATTTCAGGTGTTGTAAATACAATGTGTGTACTGTTAATTCGTACAACAAAAGAATTTGCACAATCAACAGTATCAAGAATTCTCAATATTATCGAAGAGAACAATGAGACAAAGTCTAAACAAGAAAAATTCATTACAAAATTCTCACATTACTATACACCTACTGTCGTTGATCTAGCGATTCTAGTAGCTATCGTAGTAGTTTAGTGACTGAGTGATGTCAATGAAAGGTATTTATCGTGCATGTACATTCTTAGTTATCTCTTGTCCCATGCATTAGTGATATCTATTCCACTTTCTTTCTTTACGGAATTGGTGGATTATCCATGCATGGCATCATGTTGAAAAGGTGAGCTAAATTATGTTGAAAAAGATTGCGGAGATTCGTACAATTGTTTTCGATAAAACAGGCACTCTATACAACGGGACAGTTTGCGGTAAGTCAGTTATTAGATAGGCTTTACGGATGATGCAAAAGCTGATGAAAACTTGCAGCATATGCGGAAAGTTATTCGAATCACCTAATCGCCAAAGCGATCAAAATACATATCAAGATGAAGTAGATCAAACAAAGATTTCAGATATGCAAGAAATTGCTGGTAGAGGCATTTCGATTACTTTAGAAAACCATCATGTTCTTGTTGGTAATTATAAGATGATGGAAGAAAACGGGTGTAACTTGTAAAACAATATACAGAACCAGGAACCTATGTATATGTGGCAGAGGATAATATCATCTTAGGCTGTATTTTATTGAAAGATACAGTTAAGAAAGATGCAGCTAGTGCAATACAACACTTAAATAAGAATCATGCTTGCATGATGGTATCTGGTGATGCAGAAAGAGATTTGTCAAGAAGTAGGTAAGGAAACGCTAGGCATTCATTCGATTTATGGTGGATGTTTACCAGAAGATAAGATAACATGCGTGAATACTGTTAAGCAGAATGGGGTTGTGGCATTTGTTGGTGATGGTGTCAATGACGTTCCAGTTATGCGTACGGCTGATATTGGCTTTGCGATGGGCTCACTGGGCAGTGATGCGGCAATCGAAGCAGCAGATGTTATTATCACGGATGATAATCTAAACAAGATTGATACAACCATTCAACAAGCCAAGAGAATTATTCGTATCGCAAATCAAAATATCGTACTTTGCGATAGCGATTAAAGTACTCGCGCTAGTATTAGAGCAGTTGGTATTGCTAAATATGTGGATGGCAATCTTCAGGATACATGGTGTTGCAAATGTTGTGTGTTATTAACGCTGTTCGACTTTCTTCGTATCAAGGAAATAATTAGTATTCCTATATTTGTGAGTATGGTAAAATAACTCTTGTAGTAAAGGAGGTTATCTTTGCGTATAATAGATATCGTATCGGTGATTATCCTGGTACTCTGTAATCGCATTAGGCGGTGCTATTGGCAAACGAAAAAGGAGCAAGAAATGAAGAGATTTATATACATTAATTTTAGTGAAATGTAGCTTCACTCTGGTTGATTGATCGTGTTATGAGAACCATGTACATGGTAGTGCAAATACATTGTTCTTCAGCATTTATTCTTGTAATCTTAAATGCAACATTAAAAGCCATTGATGAAGTTGGTATTCTTACCATTGACATTCTTCAGCTTTTGGGTTTATTCTCACTGATTATCAACGCTGCAGTATTATCCATTGCATTAGTTTTGCACATGGTTCATATATGATGGGATTCCATACAGCGATTATCGCAAGTATTCTATTATCTATCGTGAATGCAGCTATTAATTCATATCGAATAACATCGTACAAAGAAGTACGATGTTTTTATGATTAGAGTTGCATTAACGTTTGACAAAATATAATAATATTAGAAGACTGATTTGAAAATAATAGAGGTAGATATGTCACAACTAGAACGTATAATATCTACATTTAAATACTGCAGTGATTGCATTTGGCTTTTGTATTTTATCAGAAATCATTAGCTTAATATCTCCAAGATTAATGCAATATATTATTGATACAGTTATTCCACAAATATGCATACGATTATTTTGAGCATCCTTATTTTTGTATCAATACCACTATTGCATATATGCGTAAAAATCAATTTTTAATTACTTTCACGATTGTATTTGCTAGAAATAAAGGGAAATGAGTATACAATTCAACTGATGGAAAAGATTATTCATCAACCACTCGTGATACTCATAATTCTATTGAGTTACTGACGGAATCAGGTAGAGAACTTTCTAACTTATTATTGTTCTATATCAAAAGGATATTCCTAGTTACTATAGTGCAATTTCTAGCTTCAATCATTATCTGTTATTATTTTGTGTTTCTTATCATCCCTGGTGATAGGACTATTCCAAATATTTATTCTGTACCTCTTAGTATTATTCGGTTAGATATATTCATTTAAAGTTAGAGGAAATTTAGTAAATCACGTTCTTGAAAAGAAATGCAAAGAACAATCGAGTTAAAAGCAGAGATAGTTTTCAAGAATATCGACTATATCAAGAGTAACAATCTTGAGACATTTCTATATCAATAAAGATTAAAGAGAAAATAATGATGGAATTGTTTCTGTTTGGGGAAGTGTCGCTTCGATGGAATCTCTAGCAGGTGTATGGATCAATGGTTTTATGACCTCTCTATTTACTGACTATCATTCGGCATCTGTTGCATTATTGATGATGTATACAACAAAAACTTACAGTTGGAACAATTATTTCTGTAGTTAGCTATTGTGGAGTTGTTATATTCATATTTGAATACAATATTTCTCACTGAAATTGAAAAAGGAAAGTTTGAAGGTGAATTTACAAAGACAAAGAGAATTATTTGAATTAGAGTTCTGATATTTCTACAGATCAGCATCCATTTTGTATTGTGCAACAAACAATCCAGATTTCAAAAAGTATAATTTCTCAATATACAAATACTCCTATCTCTAAAAAGATCTGACTCTGAGAATTACAGGCATCATAAATGGACTGTTTATATTAGGTGAGGAGCGTGTCGGGAAAGAGTACAATTTCTAAAACTGATGAGAAAATTTCTATACGGAGTATGATAGAGAAATCATAGTTGATGATATATCATTGAGAGATATTGATAGTCATGATCTAAGAGATAAAGGTGGCTTATTTATCACAATCACCATCTCTTTATTCCCCAGGTAGTATCTCGCAGTAATTTAACGGTTAGATAGCGATGCAAATACAGATGAAGAGTCTATATGGGAAGTATTAGAAAACTGTGAATATGAAAAGAATATGTTTCATCTCTGGATGATGCTTTAGATACTGATATTTATGAAGCAGGAAAAGATTAGTGTCCACTGGACAAAAACAACGCTTTTAGTGTATTGCAAGAGCGTTATTAAGAAACGTATGATGATATATTTATTGGATGAAATTACATCAAATGTTGATTATGAAAATACGCAGATGATTTTGTCGTACTCAAAGAACTATCAAAAAGATGGGAAGACAATCATTAGCGTTACACATGATAGAGAATATATTCGTTTTGCGGATGTAGTATATGAATTATGTAATGGAAAAGACACAAACATTAGTTTCTAAAAATTTGACTTTAGCTATATAAGAGGATGAATTTTTGAATTATTATAGGAGCATATACAGATAAAATGTATGCTCTTTGTGATTATACAGGCAACATTATTGCTAATATCTGATATAATTCATATCGATATGAGAACAGTAATTCAAAGAGTAAAACACGCAAGTGTTACCATCGATGGAGTCGTAAACGGGAAAATTAATCAAGGTTTTCTATTGTTAGTCGGAATCAAAGATGATGACACTGAAGCAGTTGTAGAAAAAATGGCAGATAAGATTGCCAAAATGCGTATTTTCGATGATGAAAATGGGAAGATGAATCTAGCATTACAACAAGTTGGAGGTGCGATTTTATCAATTTCACAGTTTACGTTATTCGCAAACTGCAAAAAGGGAATCGCCCAAGTTTTGATGGGGCTGGTAAGCCTGAACATGCCAAAGCGATGTATCTATACTTCAACGAAGTGTTAAGACGCTATGGTCTACAAGTCGAAGAGGGTATCTTTGCGGCAGAGATGAAAGTTGAACTGCTCAATGATGGGCCAATCACAATATGTCTAGATTCGGAGGATTTAAAATGACACAAATAATTTACGGTAGTGAATTATCTGCCGAACTAAAAGAAAATATGCGTACGAAGGTTGAAGCTTGGGTATCTGCAGGGATGAGAACTCCATGTCTTGCGGTTATTCTCGTAGGGGATAATCCAGCATCTGAGTCTTATGTACGTGGAAAAGAGAAGGCTTGTGCAGCGGTAGGAATTCAAACCAATACAATTCGTTTATCCGCAAGTATTACACAAGAAGAATTAGAAAAGGTGATTAGTGATTGTTCTAAGGATGATACCGTCGATGGCATTCTCATTCAGTTGCCATTACCAGAAGGCTTTAATGAAGACAGAGTGATTGCGTGTGTTGATCCTGAAAAGGATGTGGATGGGCTTCATCCAATGAACTTTGGAAGATTCTTTATGAATCAACCATCCTTTGTGCCTTGTACACCACTCGGTATCATGGAGCTATTAAAGCGTATGGGATGTAATCCTAAAGGTAAGCATGCGGTGGTTATTGGACGCTCTAAATTGGTAGGAACACCAGTAGCTCGTTTATTACAGAATGCGAATGCGACTGTCACAATTTGCCATTCTCATACTGCAAACTTAAAAGAACTTACAAACTTAGCAGATATCTTAATTGTCGCAGTAGGTAAGCCAAAGATTATTGATGCTCAATATGTCAAAGAAGGTGCGTATGTAATTGATGTTGGTGTCAATAGTGTTGATGGGCATTTGTGCGGTGATGTAGATTTTGAATCGAGTAGCTCCTAAGGCAGGTGCGATTACACCTGTACCAAAGGGTGTTGGTCCAATGACAATATGTATGTTATTGCAAAATACAATCACTGCATATGAAAAGAGGCAGGGACTATGATTAGTGATTTTAATCTAAATGATACAGTTGAAATGAAGAAGGAACACCCATGCAAGAAGTCCAAATATTGGAAAGTTATTCGTATGGGTGCGGATATTAAAATCAAATGTTTGGGTTGTGGTGCAGTTGTAATGTTTCCAAGACATGAATTTGAACGTAAGTTAAAGAAGATTATTGAAAAAGCACCACAGGAATAAGAGGAAAGAAAAGAGGAATCATATATGTCATTAACAGCAGGTATCGTTGGCTTACCAAATGTAGGTAAATCAACTTTGTTTAATGCAATTACAAACAGTCAGGTCTTAGCAGAGAACTATCCATTCGCAACCATCAATCCTAACGTTGGTGTGGTAGAAGTTCCAGATAAGAGAATGGATGATTTCGTAGAAATCTTCCATCCAAAGAAGACAATCTACACAACATTCGAATTTACAGATATTGCAGGTCTTGTAAAAGGTGCATCAAAGGGTGAAGGTTTAGGAAACCAATTCTTAGCAAATATTCGTGAGACAGATGCAATCGTTCACGTTGTAAGATGTTTTGATGATAGTAATATTGAACACGTAGAAGGTTCTGTTGACCCAATTCGTGATATTGAAGAAATTAACTTAGAGCTATGCTTAAGTGATTTGGATACAGTCCAGAATCGTATTGGTAAGGTGGCTAAGAAGGCACAGACATCCAAGGATAAGGATGCTGTAGCTGAATATACATCCTTACAGAAGTTTGAAAAGTTATTAGAGGCAGGAACACCTGTACGTTTAGGTGACTTAGAAGATTCTGACCGTGATATGTTAAAGAACTATGGTTTATTAACATCAAAGCCAGTTATCTATGTTGCGAATATGAGCGATGAAGAAATCGGTGATCCTGAAAGTAATGCGTACTACCAAAAGGTAAAGGCATTTGCGGAAAATGAAGGTAGTGAATGTATCGCTATCTGTGCAAAGATGGAAGAAGAACTTTCCAGTCTTGATAAAGAAGAGAAGATTGCATTCATGCAGGATTTAGGAATTGCACAATCTGGTTTGGATAAGATTATTCGTGCAGCATATCACTTGTTAGGTCTAAGAACATTCTTCACAGTTGGTGAACCTGAGTGTCGTGCATGGACTTTCCATGAAGGTATGAAAGCTCCTCAGTGTGCAGGTGTTATCCATACAGACTTTGAAAAGGGATTTATCCGTGCGGAAATCTATAGCTATGAAGACTTGATGGAATATCGTACAGAACAATCTGTTAAGGAACATGGCAAGATGCGCTTAGAGGGTAAGGAGTACTTGATGAAGGATGGAGATGTAGTCTTCTTCCGATTCAATGTATAATTCATCTCATTTTCACAGTGAATCATGATAAAATAGGAGTAACAATAGGAGGCTCTTATGAAACTGATCTTAGCAATTGTATCCAATGATGATGCGTCTGCAGTTTCTGCTGCACTTACAAAGAATAATTTCTATATGACACGTTTAGCAACGACTGGTGGATTTCTACGTGCTGGAAATACAACTATTATCGTTGGTACGGAAGATGAGCTTGTAGATAAATGTATCGCAGTTATCGGCGAAGAAGCGAAGCGTCGTACAGAAATTGTTCCATCAACAGCATCATATGACGTTGGTAGATATGCGTCCTTCCCGGTTGAAGTACAAATCGGTGGAGCGACAATCTTTGTATTGGACATCGAACAATTCAAGAAGCTATAAAGCAGGGTGACCTGCTTTCTTTTGTCATGAGGGAAAGGAAGAAAGTATGACTGTATTATTTGTGAATGCCGCATTCCGTAAGAATTCTAGAACATATGACTTGGCACAGAAGTATTTATCAACTCTTACAGATACTGTAGAAATCGTAAATCTTGGTGAAGAAGAGATAAGACCACTCCAGAAAGCTTCTTTAGAGCAGTATTGTAAGGATTCTAGCAGCCATGATTTTCAAGATGAAATGTATCGTTATGCCAAGCAATTTGCCAAGGTGGATGAGATTGTGATCGCGGCTCCATTTTGGAATTTTGGACTACCTGCTATATTACATGCATATTTAGAACTGGTATGTACGCAAGGTATCACCTTTGATTTAAATGAAGCAGGGGAGTATTACAGTCTTTGCCAAGCGAAGAGACTCGTGTTGATTTTAACTGCTGGTGGAAATGAGCCGGAAAATGATTGTGCAATCTCATTTATACGAACATTGTGCAAAGAGTTCTGGAAGATTGAGGATATACGATATTACTACGCAGATGGAATTGACCTTGTTGGTGCAGATGTAAGTGGAAAGTTGGAAGCAGTTATCAAGCAGTATGGAAATTCGCAAGAGTAAAATCGAAGATATCCATCAAATCTTAGAGGTGATTCATGATGCGCAGGAAAGTATGCGTAATAATGGTATCCCTCAATGGCAAGATGGATATCCAAATGAAATGATTATTTCCCAGGATATACAAGCAGAAAATAGTTACGTACTTCTGGATGGAAAGCGTATTGTTGGTACTGCATATATCATCGCAGATCATGAGCCAAGTTACGACTATATTGAAGGTGGTCAATGGTTGAATAATCATCCTTATGTCGTTGTACATCGTATTGCGGTACGTAAAGACTACAGAGGCAAGGGTGCTGCTTGTTATATCATGGAGTTTGCGGAAAAGATAGCGAAGGAACATCAACTACATGACATTCGTATTGATACGCATGATGACAATCTTCCGATGCGTAAGTTTTTATTAAAACTTGGTTACCATGCATGCGGTACAATCTACCTAGACAATGGTGATAAACGTATTGCATATCAAAAACATTTTAAAAAGAAAAACGCACTAATGAGTGCGTTTTATCATGTCTATCAGAATTTTATCATCGTTATTTTCGGGGTGATGAATAACTTCATCCAAACATGCATGTAATATATCTGCGATTTCTTTTCCCTGATAACCAAGTCCTTTGATGGTAGTACCATCTATTGCAAGATGCTTTAGTAAGTAGGGTTCGTTAGCATCTTGTATTTCGTGATAATATGCAAGCATGGTATCTTTTGGATAATTTGTGTCAATCGCATAGCGATATGAATGATAGATATCAAACGGAATATTAAGGGTAGATAAGAACTGTTTTAATTCTACCTTAGATGTAAGGCTCTTTGTTGAATGTTTGATACAACCAAGAATCACAGTTTGTTCTGCGCCTGAATATTTTAAGCGTTCCTAAAAGATTTCCTTTGCGTTAGGAATATCCTTTAGAAGTATTGCCATGCGGATATTTGCATTCAATAAAGAACGTTTGATTGAAGCTAACCTTTGTTGGATAACACTGTCTTTTAATTCAGGAATAAATACCTGAATAACATCACTATATTCTGTAAGGATAGAAGATGCGGTATTTGTTTCTAGAATGCCAATCCACTCGTTATGAATGCGTTCTTCAGAGATATAGTGTAGTAAATCTTTTTGTTTGTGTATTGCGGTTGCTGTATTTTCTTCGATGGTAAATGAAAGTCTTCCTGCAAAGCGTAATGCGCGTAGAATACGCAGTGCATCTTCATCAATACGTTCGTGAGGGTTACCAATGCAGCGAATGATTTTATGCTGCAAGTCATCCACACCACCAAAGAAATCTATCAAACCTTCATTGTTGTTATAGCAAAGAGCGTTGATTGTAAAATCACGACGTTTACAATCCTCCTCGATACTCTTAGAGAATGAGACTCCAGATGGATGGCGATGATCTTCGTAGCTATTTTCACTACGGAACGTTGTAATTTCAACAGGTTGTTTATTAGACAGTACAGTAATGGTGCCGTGCTGAATACCTGTTTGAAATACACGGTAGTTAGAGAATACTTGCAACATCTTTTCTGGGGTTGCGTCTGTTGTTAGGTCGTAATCGTGAATCGGTAGTTCTAGTAATGCATTGCGAATTGCACCACCAACAACATATGCACTATAACCATTTTGATTTAACAAGTCGATGAGGACTTGGATGTAATCTGGAATCTGAATTTTCATAATTCTATTATAGTTGGATTATTCAAGAATGGATAGAAAACTCTCAGATAGCGTAAATATCGCATCAAATAGATGGTTATTTTTGGATTTTTTCTTTTATTTCATTCCACAACATCTTATGATTATCATAGAACATAATATAGAATAAGAAACAATTCACTGTAAGGAGGATTTTACATGAGAATCGGACAATCGACAGATATTCATCGCTCTTGCAGAGGAAGAAAAGCTCATCTTGGGTGGTGTGGAAGATTCCTCAGAACTAGGGACTTGTGGGACATAGTGATGTGGATGCGTTATGTCAGGGCGGTAGCGGAAGCGATTCTTGGTGCACTTGCATTAGGTGATCTGGGGAAATGGTTTCCAGATACCGATCCAAAGTGGGAAGGTGCTGATTCAATAAAGATTCTGACGCAGGTTGGTGTCATGATGCGTGAGCGTGGATATGTGATTGGAAATGTTGATAGTCTCATCATGATTGAAAAGCCAAAGATGGCACCACATATTCAGTCTATGCGTGAAAATATCGCAAGAGCTTTAAAGTGTCCTTTGGATAGTGTCAGTGTGAAGGCGACACGTGGAGAAGGCTTAGGTTTTGTTGGAAAGTCAGAAGGTGTACAAGCACAAGCTGTTGTACTACTTGTAAAGGAGGACTAGTTTATGTTTGCGAAAACTTCTGAAGTAAAAGTATTACGAGACCCTGTACATGGATATGTACATATTGATCTGCAGGTAATCTGGGATATTGTTAATAGCAGTTGGTTTCAACGTTTACGTCGTATTCGTCAACTTGGTGGTGCTTATGTTGTGTACCATTGTGCAGAGCATACTCGTTTCTCTCACTCCCTAGGAGTGTATGAAATTGTTCGTCGTATGGTAACGGAGGTTCCAGATATTGTCAGTGCATTGAAATGAATATGATAAGGTAACAATCATGCTGGCAGGTTTACTGCATGATATTGGTCATGGCCCATACAGCCATGCATTTGAGGCTGTCACTGGAACATCACATGAAGAATTTACTTGTCGTATCATTGAAGAGAATACAGAAATAACAAAGATCATTGAATCTAGTGCAAAGGGTCTTGCGAAGGATGTTGCGGATGTCATCCGTCATAAGAGTAAGAATCCACTACTAGTGCAGATGATCAGTTCGCAACTGGATGCGGACCGCATGGATTATCTATTACGTGATGCATACTTTGGCAGGTACGAAGTATGGTGAGTTTGATTTGGAGAGAATCTTTACGTACACTACGTGTCGTTGATGGTAACCGCTTGGTAGTCAAAGGAAAGTGGTGTATACGCAGTAGAGAACTATATCATGGCCCGCTATCATATGTATTGGCAGATTTACTATCACCCAGTTGCACGTAGTTTTGAAACCATTCTACATCTACTCTTTAAGCGTTTAAGAGATTTAAAAGAGTGTGAGCGATCCTCTATCATTTCCATTATTTAAGCCTGTTTTGACAGGAAGAAAGATTTCTTTAAAAGCAATATTTCATGTTAGATGAATATGCATTTAGTTATGGTTTTCTCAATGATTATGTGAACATAAAAGATCCTATCGTGCGTGACTTTTGTGTTACGCATTCGGGACCGTAAAGTTATTTGCGCTATTCTGAAAGTAATCCCAGCAACATCGTAAACTTGCGTCATCAGTTAAAGAAGGCTGGATATAACTTGGATCTATTATTGGTCAAAGGATGAGGTGTATCAAAAACCGTATGAACCATATACAGATAGTAGAGGAGATGCAGTTTGGGTAAAGAAAAAGGATGGTACGATAGTGGAAATGTCTAACGCATCCAATGTTGTATATAGTTTAGTGCATGGCCCAGTTCATGATGAATTTAGTGTTTACTATCCAAAAGGAGTTGAACAGGTTAAATGAATCAAGAAGAACGTGCAAAAAAGTGGACGCAGGATATTCCTGAATTAGATGGGTTAACATTACAACAGCGCGTTGCGATATGTAATCAAGTATCAAAGTATATTATTTTCTTGGTTGGGCTATGGCTAACGCTTTTCTTCGTGGTCGTTTTCGTTATACTTTCCAGTGCAGATACAAACTCTGCTCTGTATAATCTACTCAATCATACAGCAGAAGCTATTAATGCGATTTTTAATGGTGGCTCAAGTAAGCGGTACATGGTAGCCCTACTTGAAAGTTTGCCATATATTTTACCATTGCTTGTAGTTTTGGTAGGACCAATTTGGCTTATACTGACAGCATTTCGTAAGCTAATGTTACTTTCAGCTGCCAGGAAATTATAGTTTGATTGGTTGAAATCATAATATATACAAAAATATACTGTTGTGTACAGGACATAACGAAAAGCACATGTATAATAGTGTTTAAGAAAAATGCTCAATTGAAGCAGATGTGAGGTAAAATATGAATCCAATATTTATGGTGGTGGGGATACTTGTTGTATGGGCTATTGCATTTGTGGTATTTATCACACTTCAAATGAAGCGGAAGAACGCAGAAGCAGAACTTGTTGCGGCAAGTACAACGAAAGCTATTGTACATTTCCATGGAGATGTTTCAGCAATCGATGGGAAAGATGTGGCTAAATATCATCCAATCAAGGGACAAATGCTAGATACAATTATAGCGTTAGAACCTGGTCATCATACCTTTGTAGGTAGTTTTCAAATGACAGAGAATGGCATTGTAGTAAAAAACCAAAATTACTACGCAACAGATATTGAGTTTGAATTTGATGTCGAAATGGGCAAGGTGTATAGGGTAGGTCTTTATAAAAATGTGAATCATGAAGAAAAAGTGATAATGACACTTCCGCTTACTGTAAGTGGATTTGGCGCAAAAACACTATATCTTATCGCCTACAACGAATAATTTAATAAAATTACTTCCATAAATTACTATGGAAGTTTTTTTGTTGGGCGGAAAGGTTGACAGGAGAATTACTTTGCATATAATCATTCACGTAAGGTGAATATGCGTATAACAGTCAAACTAATACAACATGATTTGTTGGAGGACAAGAAGCAAATCTTATTGGAAACAAATGCTTTATATGATGGAAATACATTACGCTATCGCGAAGGAAGTGATGGGGGTTCTCATCAGGTTTACTTTGGGGATGATATGATTTCTTTTGAACGAAAAGCAGATGTTCATACAAGAATTACACTCTTTGACAATAAAGATGGCGAGAGTGTTGTAGACTCGCAATATGGCAAAATGTACATGCAGACAAGGCTGTGTTATGCAGAAAAGTGCGATGATTACTGGGTTGTTGAGTACCAGTTACTATCCAATACGGAGGTCGTACTTCACCAGAAATTATGCTGGGAATTGACACCAGATATTTGACTTTATTTGTAACTTGGGGGTATAGTGACATGGCGAAGCAAGCATATCATGCATTTGTATAAAGGAGATGGTTATAATGGCTAACAATGAGACTATGACGGATGTAGCTTCAAATTGGCTCAGAGTAGTTTCTCGAAGATTTAGATGAAAAATTGTAAAGACAATGGATATTCGAAGATAAAAATCAGACGTAAAAGCACAGTTCTATAGTGACAATGTTGGTTAACAGATTTGCTTCACTAGAGAATAACTATGGTTACGTAACCGTCGTAAGTTTGAGAGGTCATACGATGCTGAAATCGAACTAGAGGATGATGAATTAGAGTAAGTGAAGTTGCTGGCCTAGACTTACCATAGGGCGATGACGCATTCGATAATTAATTAAGAAAAGGCTAAAAATAGCCTTTTTAATCATGCTACTTTTAAAAATATTCAGAAATAGTTTAATAAAACGCTAAATAAGGAGGAATATCTCGCTGGTATTAGTTTCGTGCAAAAGAAATGATTGAAAAAGGCTCATGAAGGTCATTATGCAATTGGTGCTCAACATCAATAACATGGAATGGACAAAGGTTATCTTAGCTGCTTGCCAACAGGCTACTCTCCTGTCATTCTTCAGGTTTCTGAAGGTGCAGCGAAGTATATGTGGCTTCAAGCAGTGTGTAGATATGGTTAAGAAATCATTCATGACCATATGGGCATTACAGTTCCAGTTGCTTTACACTTGGATCACGGAACATTTGAAGGTGCTAAGGCTTGCATCAAGCAGGTTTGCACATCTGTAATGTTCGACGGTTCTCACTATGATTTCGCAGAGAACTTAGAGAAGTCAAAGGAAATCATCTGTTAGCTCATTCACAGGGTGTATCTGTAGAATGTGAAGTTGGTGTATCGCTGGTACAGAGGATGGCGTTACATCTAACGGTGAATTAGCTCGATCCAAAGGAATGCGCAGGAAATCGCTTCATTAGGTGTTGATTTCTTAGCTGCAGGTATCGGTAACATCCATGGTGTATATCCAGAAGACTGGACAGGATTGAATTTCGAAAGATTAGCAGAAATCGATGCTGCTGTAAATGGTGCTGCATTATGTACATGGTGGTTCTGTGCACCTATGACCAAGTCACACAAGGCTGTCACGATGGGTGTGTCTAAGATCACGCAAATACTGACTTACAGCTTGTATTTTGCTAAGGCAACTCGTGAATACATCGAAGCTGGCTGGGGACATTAGCAGTAAGGGGACTTTTGACCCACGTAAGTTACTCAAGCAGGGTTCCGACGCAATCGTTTGCTAAGGTAATCGAAATGGTTAACCAATTCGGTTCCTGCTGACAAAGCTAATTACAAATTGAGTGATACAGAGGCTCACATGAGCCTCTTTTATGTCTCGTTGTATAATGATGACGCAAACTTTTTGCATACATCTAGAATGGATACGAAAATTCATGTAAAATGCTGTATATGATAAAAGCGGTATTGTTTGACATGGATGGTATTCTTTACGATAGTGAATACTATTATATGCATGGGACAGTTGCGCAGATGCGTGCGTATGGTTACGAAGGTCCTGTAGAGAATATCTATCAAATCATTGGCACAACGATGCAGAAAACATATGAGATGTTGTATGACATGCTAGACGGTAAGGTTCCTCTTGAAGTGATTCGTGAAAATAACGAAAGATACTTCAATATAGAACATCCAATTCATTTTAAGGAAATTATGTTTCCGGGTATTCCGCAGGCATTACAACAGATGAAGAAGATGGGTTTAAAGTTAGCGGTATGTTCGGCTTCTTCTTATGACTTGATTGTAACAAGTCTAAAAGAGATGGGAATCTTGGAATACTTCGACTTTATTGAAAGTGGAGAAAACTGCAAACGTTCAAAACCATATCCAGATATCTATTTATTAGCCCAAGAGGCATTACAAGTACGCAAAGAAGAGTGCTTGGTATACGAAGATAGTAAAGCAGGGATACAAGCAGGTATCTCAGCTGGAATAAGAACTGTTGCGAGAATTGATGATCGCTTCTACCAGGATCAATCAAAAGCAGATATACCTGTAAAGGATATACACGAGCTGACAGAGCTGATCAGAAAGGAAAATAAATATGCAGGAAGTAATTAAAATTGAAGGTGGACATACGCTAGAGGGAGAAGTCACAATCTCTAGTGCAAAGAATGCGACAGTAGCACTGATTCCTGCTACCGTACTGGCCCATGGACCAGTCACAATTGTTGGGGTACCGCAGATTGCGGACGTTGAATCCCTAACAAAGATTCTAAATTTATTAGGTGTTCAAGTAGAAGCACGCCTTCTTCTGATCATTTGATTATCGATCCTACAAATATCCAAAATATTGATTTGGTAGATGATGCAGTCACAAAGCTTCGTGCATCTTACTACTTCATGGGTGCGTTGTTAGGTAGATTTGGTCGTGTATGTATGAAGATGCCTGGTGGATGTTACTTAGGCCCAAGACCAATCGACTTACATCTAAAGGGTTTTGAAGCCTTAGGTGCTAAAGTAACATATGATAAGGCTTGTTATACAATCGAAGCCAAGGAATTAAAGGGTGCGAAAATCTTCTTAGATATCGCAAGTGTTGGCGCAACTATCAACATTATGATGGCTGCTGTATACGCAAAGGGTCGTACAACGATTGAAAATGCAGCGAAGGAACCAGAAATCATCGATGTTGCGACATTATTAAACAAGATGGGTGCACATATTCGTGGCGCAGGTACAAATGTCATCACAATTGATGGTGTTGATAAATTGATGGGCTGTTTCCATGAAATTATCCCGGACCGTATCGAAGCAGGTACATTCTTAGTGATTGCGGCTGCTTGTGCTAAAAAGATGGTGATTAAGAATATCATCCCACAACACTTAGATGCCTTAACTTCTAAGTTACAGGAAATGGGTGTTGATATGGATATTGATGTAGATCGTATTACGATTCGTCATACAGATAAACTGGTTGCGACGGATGTTACCACAAGACCATACCCTGGTTTTGCGACGGACTTACAACAACCACTTACAACACTGATGACACAAGCACATGGTGAATCCAAGGTTGTAGAGACAATCTACATAGAGCGCTTTAAGCACTGTGGAGAATTACAACGTATGGGTGCGGATATCGAAGTATCAACAGGTTCTGCTAGTATCAAAGGCCCAAGTTCTTTATTTGGAACCAAGGTTGTTGCGACAGATTTACGTTGTGGTGCAGTGATGTTAGTGGCGGGTCTACTAGCAGAAGGGGTTAGTCACAGAAAATCCATGATGTATATCACATCGATCGGTTACGCTGAAACCGACCAGTTAAAAATCTTGGTGCTGCATTTGCGTGAAACTATTGAAATAAAAAGATTGCACGATTGTTATAGTAGTATAAATAGGCAATTTAGCACTTTCTTTAAGCCAATCAGAGGCTTAAGGCAGAAGGGAGATAAAAATGAAAAAAGATATTCATCCAACTTATCACAAGGCGAAGGTAGTATGCTACAAGCTGTGGTGCAGAATTCGGAAACAGGTTCTGTATTATCTGAAATTAAAGTAGATACATGCTCAAACTGCCATCCATTCTATACTGACGTCAGAGATTCGACAGGCTCAAGGACGTATCTGAGAAGTTCAAATAAGAAGTACGGTATGAATAAAGCCGGTCCGGTATAATCTCCGGACCTTTTTCTTTTGAATACAAAAGAATATAAAACTATGTTAAAGTTGTTATGGAAAATATGTGGAGAATACTATGGACGCAGTAAGAACAAAAATTAAGTGAAATAGAAAAACAATATAAAGAAATCGTAGAGAAGCTGATGGATGACAAAGGTAATGTCAGACCCTAAGCTCCTTACAAAATTATCCAAAGAACAGGCAAGACTTACACAACCTGTCGAAGCGTACCACCAACTTTTAGAGTTAGACTCTCGTATTGCACAAGCAGATGAGATGTTAAAGGAAAATGATCCTGAACTCAAAGAGATGGCACGTATGGAAAAGGATGAGTGTGAACCAGAACGTGAAGCCTTGTTAGAAAGAATTCAGCACTTACTTGTACCACGTGATCCGGATGATGACCATGATGTGTTATGGAAATCCGTGGTGGTGCAGGTGGAGATGAAGGTAATATCTTCGCTGGCGACTTATATCGTATGTATAGTAAGTATGCAGAAAGCAAGGGCTGGAAGGTACAGGTTCTGGAAGCTTCTGTCAGTGAAGCAGGTGGATATACGCAGATTATCTTCTCTGTTAAGGGAACAGATGTCTATAAGGAATTGAAGTTTGAATCTGGTGTACACCGTGTACAGCGTGTACCAAAGACAGAAACACAGGGACGTATTCATACTTCTACCGCAACTGTACTATGTCAACCTGAAGCGGAAGATACAGATATCGAAATCGATCCAAAGGACTTAACAATCGAAACACACCGTGCTTCTGGTGCCGGTGGTCAGCATATCAATAAGACAGACTCTGCCGTACGTATCGTGCACGTTCCAACAGGTATTACAGTAAACTGTCAAGATGGACGTTCACAGATTGAAAACCGCGAGACGGCGATGCGCTTAATCCGTGCACGTGTATACGAAGAACTCAAGCGTATTCAGGAAGAAGAGGCTGGTAAGATTCGCCGTGCTAAGATTGGTACTGGTGATCGTTCAGAAAAGATTAGAACATATAACTACCCACAAAACCGTGTAACAGACCACCGTATTGGTTTAACAATTACACAGCTAGACCGTATCATGGAAGGTAAACTCGATGGTGTCATTGAGGGCTTACTAGCAGAAGAAGAAAAGAGAAAACTCGAGGAGACAGAAGTGTGAGTACATTTGCGAAAACAATTAAGCAATACGAAAAAGAGTGTCTAAAAAATGATATTCCTGCGGAAACTGTCATGGCATATCTTTTAGAAATCTCTCAACGTGAACGCTATGATTTGTTTATGCATATCGATGATGAGATGCCAGAAGCAGCTCGAAAGTGAATTCCATGCAGGCATGGAAAGAATCTTAAAACAGGAACCAATGGCGCATGTATTAGGCTATTCATGGTTCTATGGGTATAAGATGATTGTCAATGAAGATGTATTAATTCCACGCTCTGAAACGGAGGAACTTTGCGCATTCATTTTATCTCGCATTGATGAAATCTTCCCAACACAGGAAACTGTCGAATGTGCAGATGTTGGAACCGGTTCTGGTGCCATTGCGATTACAGTCGCAAAAGAAGAAAGTCGTGTGAAGATGCACGCAACAGATATTAGTGAAGAAGCTTTAGTCACTGCACGGAAGAACGCAGAAAATAACGAAGTCGTTATCGACTTTACTGCAGGAGATATGTTACAACCGTTAATTGACGCAAACCGTCATTTGGATGTACTCATTTCCAATCCTCCATACATACCGCAGGATGAACAGATGGAAACCTCTGTTGTGGACTTTGAACCTCATGTAGCCTTATTTGGTGGTGAGGATGGACTAAAGTTCTATCGTATGATTTTTCAGGATTGTAAGAAAGTTCTCAACGAGAAAGCATTTATGGCTTTTGAAATGGGATGGGATCAGCGTGAGCGTATGAGTAAACTAGTAGAAGAGATGTTACCAGAAGCTCGTTATGAAATCCTCAAAGATATGAACGGCAAAGACCGTATGTTGTTTGTATATTTTAATTGTTACAAAAATGGAGGATTCCTCCATTTTTATCTTTTCAGATAAATTTAACATCCAAAAATGGATGAGCATAGTAAAATAGATATGCTGGGAGTTTAAACTATGACAAAAATATTCTTTGAGTGGCTAGAAGCCTCTTGTCTAAAACATCCAAATAAGATTGCGGTCGCAGATGAAAACCGCAGAAATGACATATGCAGAGTTAGTAGAAAGATGCCAAGATTCTTGGTACAACACTCAGACTTATATCCAGCCTCGTCAAGCGGTTTGCGATGTATATGGAAAAAGAGTAACACATACACTTGCGGCGATGTATGGTGCTGTCTATGCGGGTGGATTCTATTCACTGATTGACTACAAGACAGCGATTGGACGTATTGAAAAGATTTTAGAGTATTAAGTCCAAATGTTATCTTGAGTAATGAACGTTTCTATGAAGAAGCGCGCGAAAAATTAGGCTACTACTAATATTGTGAAGGTTGAAGATATTATCCGTGAAGGAGTTATTGATGAAAACATGCTTGCAGGGATTCGTAAACAGGCAGCTAGCACTAGATCCTCTCTACGTAAACTTTACGAGTGGTTCCACTGGTGTACCAAAGGGTGTTGTTGTTGGACATGGATCTGTCATTGATTTTATTCCAGAATTTGTAAGGTAGTCTGGAATTTGTGCGGATGATCGTATTGCCAACCAAGCACCATTTGATTTTGATGTGTCAGTGAAAGATATTTATAGCAGTATCTACGTTGGTGCTAGAGTAGAACTGATTCCACGTGAATTTTTCAGTAATCCAACACATCTGATGGATTTCTTATGTGATCATCAGGTGACTGTACTAACATGGGCTGTTAGTGCAATGTGCTTTGTGTCCATTATGAATGGATTTGGCTATCGTAATCCTGAGACGATTCGTTTAGTGATGTTTAGTGGTGAGGTCATGCCAATTAAACATTTAAATATCTGGATGAAGAATTGTCCAAAGGCAGAGTTTATCAATCTATATGGACCTACTGAAATTACATGTAACTGCACATACTATCGTTTAGAGAATCGTGAATATAAGGCTGATGAAATCATTCCAATTGGTTCAGCCTTTGATAATGAGAAAGTATTCTTACTATCTGATGAAAATAAATTGGTGGATACCCCAAATGAAAGTGGAGAAATCTGTGTAGCGGGGGCATGTCTAGCGTTAGGTTATTATCATGACGGCGGAAAAGACAGCAGCTGTATTCGTACAGAATCCATTAAATACTGTGTACTATGAACGCATGTATCGTACAGGTGATCTTGCGAAAATATAACGAGCAAGGAGAATTAGTTTATATTGGACGCAAAGACTTCCAAATCAAGCACCTAGGACATCGCATTGAGTTAGGTGAAATTGAAAGTTTAGTGCAAGGACGTAGTGGTGTTGTGCGTGCATGTGCAATCTATGACCACAACAAGAAACGTATCTACTTATTCTGGTTAGGTGAGCGTGATCAAAAGGAATTACATAATGAATTAAAGGTTGTAATGCCAAGCTACATGGTGCCTAACAAGTTAGTACACTTGGATGAAATGCCAATGACAAAGAACGGTAAGATTGACCGTGCTGTATTAAAGAAGATGGAAGGAATCGAATAATGCAAGAAAAAGAACTAAAGTATATCGCAGAACATTATCAAACACCTTGCTTTATCTTTGATTTAGAAGCAGTAAAATATCGTGTTTCAAAGATGAGAGAAATCGTAGGTAGTGCATATCGTCTATGTTATTCCATCAAGGCAAATCCATTCTTGATTCCGACGATGGCAGAAATCACGGATAAACTAGAAGTGTGTAGTCCAGGTGAGTTATCTATCTGTAAAGCTCTGCATGTAGAACCAACAAAGATTCTATACTCAGGCGTTAATAAGACAGAAGTGGATGTTACAGATGCGATGGAATATGGAGTGATTCACTACACAGCAGAATCTCTATTGCATATGGATATCGTAAACGAAGTTGCTGGGAAGTACCAAAAGAAAGTTGAGATTCTACCTCGTTTAAATGCAGGTAGTCAGTTTGGTATGTCCAAGGAAGACTTATTCTCTATCTATGCAAATGAAGAAAAGTATCCAAACGTGATTGTAAAGGGTATCCACTACTTTGCGGGTACACAACGCAAGAAGAATGATAAACAAATCAAAGAGTTGGATATGTTGTTAGAATTAATCAAAGAGATTCAAACAACGTTCAATCGTAAAGTAGAACAAATTGAATACGGACCAGGTCTATCCGTTCCATTATTCGAAGGCGATGATTTCAGTGATACATTAAAACCTCTTGAGAACATCCATGCAAAGTTAAAAGAACTATCTGAGGTTGTAGATTTAACAATTGAAATGGGTAGATTCTATTCCACATTCTGTGGAACATACCTAACTCGTGCAATGGATTGTAAGTCTAATGAAGGTATGAATTACTGCATCGTAGATGGTGGTATGAATCATCTAAACTATTATGGTCAAATGATGGGTATGAAAGTACCACATATTCAACACTTGCATGCATGTGATGATCGTACAGAAAAGAATTGGTGTTTGTGTGGTAGTCTTTGTACAACTGCAGATGTGCTTGTCAGAGATGTAACGTTACAAGGTTTGCATGAGGGTGATTATTTAGCCTTTAACTATCTGCGGTGCATACTCCGTTACAGAAGGGATTCACTTATTCTTAAGTCGTACAGATGCCATAATTCTATTGCGTACGGCAGAGAATGAATACATCGTCGCAAGAGAAAGATGCAAAGAATCTTATCCAATCAATACAATTCAAAATTAATCAACGAGAAACATTCTCTACTGTAAATGACAAATAGAGAATGTTTTTATTTTAGTTGGGAGTATACTAAAGTGAGATATTCAACTATTATATTCAACTATCATTACACTGCTATCATTTTATCTTTTGCGTATTTCTAATTTCATAAAAAGGAGGGTTTATGAGAAAAAGAAGTTATTGTTCCAATGCGTGTATTTAGCTGCTTTAGCTTTTGATGGCTATCACACGATACAACTGTATATTAAGTTTCTATTTAGCCGATATATATATATGAATATTCCGAAGGTATCGAGTACCATTCACAATTTCTAGTTTTAGTACATACTAGTATTGCTTGTTGTGGCATATGGATATATCGAAAAATACCAAAAGATCAGGAATGATAGAAAGGTTCTCTTACAAAAGAGAACCTTTTTAAAAATAAATTTATTTATGTATTTGAAATACTTTGTACAATCGCAATCGCAATGTTTGCGTCATGAGAGATACTTACTTCAAGTTCAGGATGGTCTTTGATGTAAGGTTTCCCACTTTCATCATTTAGGATACTGTACTGTAAGTAGTCTTTATCCTGGGTTGCCTTGAAGATAGCTTCTTTCGACGCAAAACGTCCCGCAAAGTATTGTTTTTTCTGTGTGGTAGTATGCTTTGAGGAGAATTCTACCATTTCAGATTGTGTCAAAACATGTGAAATGATGGGTTTTTCTAAGTCAATTCGAAGCATATCTACGATGTCTACGCCTAACATGGTATTATTATTACATAGTTGCGTGCATTTGGCGAATGCTTGCACACTCAGTCAATCGACTGTAAAATATTGCAGAGGTTAGTATGAAAGAAAAGAAGAATAAAAAGAAATTATCTAGAGTGGGAAGAATTGCGCTTGATATCATCATGGTTGTGTGTTTAGGTGTTGCGATTTTTTCTGGCTATCAGTTATATAAAGGTCTAGCAAGTTATAACCAAGCAGGAAATGCGTATGATAACTTACGTAAAGATGCCGTTACAACAAAGAAGGACACGGATAAAGATGATACAACTTCTACATTAGATTTCCAGAAATTGTTATCTCAAAACCCAGACTGTGCAGGTTGGATTACACTTCCAAACTCCAATGTGGACTATCCGGTTGTCTTTGGTGCTAGTACAGATGAAAATAAGTTTGGAAATAGTTACTACTTGGACCACTTATTTGATGGTACATACAATCTAAGTGGAACGGTATTTATTGACTATAACAATGGCAGAGACTTTACACATAAGAATACAGTCATTTATGGTCACCATATGTTAAATGATTCAATGTTTGCGGATATTGAGAAGTATAAAGATCAGTCTTACTACGATAGTCATAAAGAAATGATTTTCCAAACACCAAATGGTACATATAAGATTTATCCGGTTGCAGGATATTCTACAACGGGTACAGGCAGCTATGTACAGTATGACTTTGGCAGTGACAGTGAATTTTTGAGTTATGTTGATCGTTTTGTTTCTGCATCAACATTTAAGAGTGATGTAACAATCACAGCAGAAGATCAAATTGTAATGTTATCAACATGTTCCTATGATGTTGAAGATGGAAGATATGTATTAGTTGGAAAGCTGGTAAAAGTTTCATAAACAAGGAAATGATCTATGACCGAACAAAATCCAAACAGAGTAATTCGAAAGAAAAAGCGTAAGAAGAGATATATCAGCGCTAGATTTTTATGGCTGATTCTTTTCCTTGCGAGTATTGTATTTGCGATTACATTCTGGCGTATGCCGATGTTTCCGACAAAGTGGAAATTTATCGTTGTACTCGTACTTGCGGTAATCGATTGGTTAACATTCTTGTTAACATCTAAGGTAAGACCTAGTAATATTTTTGCGCAGGGAATCAATACAGTGCTTGCGGTAGCACTTATTATCGTTAATATTGCACTACCGTACTATACGGATCGTTTTAGCAATATTTTCTCCTCTGTTTTGGGTAATGAAGTCAGAATTGGCATCTATGTTATGACAGATGCGTATAAAGCAAAATATAAAGATACATTCGCTAACTCTGAATACAAAGAAAGTATGAAGTTAGCGGAATATCAGAATGCAACATTTATTACAGCAGTTGGTGTAGATGGAAATAATCAGAACTATGCACTAGAACAGTTAAGCGTGGATTTAAAGAATGATAATCTGAAGACAGTGAATAGTAGTTCTGTGCAATCTGCTGTAAAGAACCTATATACAAATCAAGGTGATGTTTTACTCTTAAGTGATTCCTATTTATCAACTGTTTTAGAGACAGATGAATTTAAGAACTTTAAGACAGACACAAAGCTGATTGGTAGTTATTTCCGCAAGGTGGAAACGACACAAGTAACAGAAGATAAGACCAATCTTGCAAATACACCATTTACAATCTTCATTGCGGGTAATGACCAACCGGGTGATTTAAGCTTAGAGGGTAGAACGGACGTTGATATAGCGGTAACAGTGAATCCGAATACACATCAAATTCTGATTTCCAACTTACCACGTGACGCCTATATTCAAAATCCGGCATATCAAAACTCGAAGGATAAGTTAACTCATCTAGGATTAAGTGGTATTCAAAATACATTAAAGGGTGTTAGTAACTTACTTGGTACAGATGTGAATTACTACATGTTAGTAAACTTCACAACATTTGAAGATATTATCAATTCAATCAATGGTGTGATATTGATAATCCATTTGAATTTACTACACATTTTACCGGACGCACTTATCCACAGGGCGCACTACATCTTGATGGAGAACTTGCGTTAGAGTATGTTCGTGAACGTTATGGACTACCGAATGGAGACTTTGATCGTAATCTGCATCAGCAGATTGTGCTATCTGCGATTATTCATAAGCTATTAAGTCCTGAGTTGATTAGTTCGATTAATAATATTCTGGGCGCCTTACAAGGTAAGTTCTTAACCAATGTTTCTACAGATTCTATTTATGCTTTATGTAAGAAACAGTTAGACCAAAATATTCAATGGAATATTGTAAAGTATCATCTTGGTGGTGATACGGGTAGTGATTACTGTGCATCTGCACCGGATCAATTATTATCAGTGGTTTACTTATATCAAAATCAGGTTGATTTCATTAAGGCTGAAATTGATAAGATTATGAATGATGAAATTATCAGGAAACACTACCTGAGGGAACATATGATAATTCCTGACTGGGAGGATTTATGTGCCGTATAAACGAGATGTATATGATTTAGAACACTACAGCTGCGAAAGAGTATTTATCACAGTTTACATATCCATGGGAAAGCTCTTTCTGGAATTAAGGACCTTATTTTAAAGTTAGGTGAAGGATTAGATAAGGAAGAATACACGGAAGTATCTGAACATGTTTGGATTCATAAGACAGCGACTGTATTTCCATCGGCTTTTATTGGTGCACCATGCATTATTGGACCGCGTACAGAGGTACGTCATTGTGCATTCATCAGATCTGCGGCGTTAGTTGGTGCAGATTGTGTGGTTGGAAATAGTTGTGAGTTAAAGAATGTGATTCTATTTGACCATGTTCAAACACCGCACTATAACTATGTAGGAGATTCTATCTTAGGATATTATTCGCACATGGGTGCAGGTTCAGTCACATCAAATGTAAAGAGTGATAAGCGTCCTGTAACAATTCGTGAAGATGATCATCGAATTGATACCGGACTTAAGAAGTTTGGTGCAATGCTTGGAGATTATGTTGAGGTAGGATGTAATTCTGTGCTTAACCCAGGCACTGTGATTGGCAGAAACTCTCGTGTGTATCCAACATCTTGTGTAAGAGGATTAGTACACGAAAATAGTATTTGGAAGAATGATGGTACAGTCATTTCAATTCATGAATAAAGAAAATATAGTTGCGTAATCGCAACTATATTTTAGTTAGTAAGTATTCAATGTTTTCGCGCTTTGTCGCAAAGGATGTCACAAAGCGAACAGCAGTCTGTGTTTCATCAATTGTTACCCAAGGGGTAAAGGTGAATTCTTTTGAAAGTTCTTCTAGCTTTGTATTTTCGAAAATTGAAAATAGTTGGTTGGTTTCGACAGGGAAATAAAAACGATATCCTTTTGATAGAAATCCTTCTGCAAGTAAATCTGCCATATCAATCGCGTGTTTTGAGATTGTAAGATAGCGGTTCTCTTTGAAGAGTTCTTCGAATTGAATACCGAGCATTCTACCTTTGGCTAGCATTCCTCCGTGTTGTTTGATGGAGTAGCGGAAGTCTTGTATAGGCCACTAAGATGACGATGCATTCTCCAAATAGAGCACCAACTTTTGTACCTGATGTAGAATACATCGCGTAGATTTTACGATATCTTCAAAGTCACATCATTCTTCTTGGCCATAAGACCATAGCCCTAGTCTTGCGCCATCGATGAAAGAGTGGGATGTTATGCTTTTGGCAGATATTGTATAAATCTGTGAGTTCTTGTTTGGTGTATAGGGTACCACTTTCAGTAGGGAAGAAATGTATACGATACCCTGGTTGTACAGTGTGTTTCTGCACTAGCATCGTTGTAATGGTTATGAATCAGTGTATCCACTTGTTTTGGCTGTGATCTTGCCGTTAGATGTAGGTGAGTGTTAGACATTTTATGTCCTACAGTTCAAAGTGCACCTGTTTTCATGTGCGTTAATATGCCCACTTTCTGCACAGATTGCGCCTTGGTGGTGTTTTAAGATAGCTGTAATGACAGCGATATTGGTTTGGGTGCCACCAACCATGAAGTGGACATCCGCATCTTCGCGTTTGATTGTATGTTTGATAAGATTTGCGGCATTTTGACAATGGCTATCTTTGCCGCTTAACCGATTGTTTGTTCGTCATTTGTATTTGTTAAGGCTGCTAAAATTTCAGAAATACAACCCTCAGTATAGTCACTATCGAATCATCTGATACCCTCCATATTTCGCGCTATAATTATAAGGTATAGAGATAAAAGTAGAAAAGAGGAAGTATATGCGTCGTTTTAAAGCAGAAGAGATTCAAGAAATCATTGAGATACTAAAAAATGATGGCGTCATTAGTGTGCCAACCGATACAGTGTATGGAGTTTGTTCACAGGTTTCTAGTCATCAAGCAGAAGAAAATCTAAGAAATGTGAAGCATCGCCCTCTAACAAAGGCATTTCCAGTGATGTGTGCAGATCTTGAACAGATTCAAGAAGATTGCAGAGGTTGATGAAAGAGCTAAGAAAGTGATTGGAAGGCTTTTATGCCAGGGACCAATCACAGTTATCCTCAAGCGGAAAGATGGAGTGAATCTATCTCAAGAAAACCTAGATACGATTGCGATTCGTATGGCAACATCTACTACACTTGCCAAGATTATTAAAGGTTTAGGAAGACCAATCTTCATGACAAGTGCGAATCAATCAGGAGAACCGACTTGTACATCACTAGATGAGATTGAAAAGAGTTGTCCAGATTTGGATGGAATGTTAGAAGGTGATGTCTCTTTTGGTGAAGCGAGTACTATCGTGGATTGTACAAAAGAAGAGTTGGTTATTTTGCGACCAGGTCCAATTACCATGCAGGATATTACAGAAAAATTGATGAAATAACAACGTGATATCCTTGCATGTATGGGTATCTTCTTATATCATTTAGAACAGGAAATACGGAGGAAAGAAGATAATGTTAGAAGTATTGAATCATCCCCTAATTACACATAAGTTGACACAAATGCGTCGTAAAGAGTGCGGAACAAAGGATTTCCGTGAGAATCTTGATGAGATTGCAGAACTAATGGCGTATGAAGTATGCCGTGATTTACCAACAAATCCAATTGAAATTGAAACACCAGTTGCGAAGTGTACTGGTTATGAATTAAGTAAAGAAGTAGTCATCGTCCCAATCTTGCGTGCAGGCATTGGTTTGTTAGATGGTATTAGACGTTTAGTTCCTACAGCTAAGGTAGGTTTCATCGGTATGTATCGTGATGAGACAACTTTAGAACCTGTAGAATATTTTGCAAAGTTTCCAAGCCACTTGGAAGACGCTATCGTAATGGTTGTTGACCCAATGTTAGCGACTGGTGGTAGTGCAAAGGATGCGATTACACAGATTAACAAGCGTGGTGCAAAGAATATTAAACTAGTATGCTTAGTAGCTGCACCAGAGGGTGTTAAGGTAATTCAAAAGAGCCATCCAGATGTAGATGTATATATCGCTGCATTAGATGATCATCTCAATGAGCATGGTTATATCGTACCTGGATTAGGAGATGCTGGCGACCGTATCTTCGGTACAAAGTAAGTCATGTCCAATCTGCATTTTATCTTGCGTTCTATTGTGTATCTGTTGATGTTCATTGTGACTTGGTTTGCGATGGACGCAATCAATTACGAAAAGCTATTGCGCAAAAATAAGGTGAATCAAGCACAGGTGCTATACTTCATCCTAGTGATGGCAGTTGCATATCTAGCAGGTTCATTTATATTAAGTTTTTTCCATTTTGGATAAAGTAAACAGGCAATCACAATGATTTGTGGTTGCCTGCTCTGTTATATAATTAATGCCAATTTAATTAAAAATATTGAATTATATGATAATTATAAATATAATTATCATATAGATGTAGAGTGGTATCTTGATGTATTCGTTTGAATGGGATCAATATAAAAGTAAAATTAACCAATCTAAAACATTGTGTGACATTTGAAGAAGCAATGACAGTGTTTTTATGATGAAAATGCATTGTTAGAATATGATAATTTGCATTCAAATGATGAAGATAGATTTCGTATCTTAGGAAGTAGTGAATTAGGAAATATATTGTTGGTTGTTCACTGCATTAGAGAGAGAAAATAATAAGAATCATATCGGCTCGAAAAGCAACGTTAACAGAAGGCGTAATTACGAAGGGTATTTGAGTATGACAAAAAGATGAATATCTAGAAAAGAGTTTAATTTTGAAAAAGCGATTAAAAAATCCATATGCAAAGGAATTAAAACGGCAGAGTTACGATTAATATTAATAAATCTATGATTGACTATTTTAAAAATGAGTCGATGCATACGGGAGATTCCTTATCAAACATTAATTAATTTATATTTAGCAGACTGTGTAAAGGAAAAAGAAGAAACTAAAAATAAATTGGGAATAATCTTTTGTTTTATTCAATTGTTTTAGTTGTGAAAAATGAAACATAATTATATTTATGACTTGAGATAATAATTGATTCTATCACTTGGCCATTTGTGGATATGCATTTGGTCTTTTGTAGTTATATCTATAAACTTTAAGAAATAATGTGGAATGTATTGTTTTCTTCTGAATATAGAAGTAAGGGGAAACAATGATATGAAAGATAAAGGCAGCAAAAATATGATTTATGGCATCATTACATGTCCTACCGCAAGGATCTCTACCGTATTATACAACCGCATAATATTGAAGCGGGTATGATATCTAAAAGCAAAACTGGGTGATACGTTCCCGTTATCAATCAGGAAGGATATTGGTACTGAGTGTAAAAACAGGGTGATATTTGTTATATCGAATTTGGCTCAATCCTACCTGTAATGAAATGGGTTATCAACATTTTGGTTTAGTTATGTCTGTATGTGCAAAGAAAGCTTTGGTCGTTCCGATGACTTCAAATGAAGCGACATATCAAAAAGCCTATGATTCTATCTATCATCCACAGGGAAAATATCATCTTATGAAGATTGGTTTAGTAAATGGATTTAAATAAACCATCAGTTTTATTTTTAAATGATATACGCTTTATTAAATACCTGCAAGAGTGATTGATATTAAAGCGCATATTCCTGTTACAGCACTCTATGTTTAAAGTACAGAAAAGAATGTTGAGAGTGATGTCTCAGCACAGAGTGATAGGGATATGTTATATACTGGCATGGAAAAACTACAAGGAAAGTGGTTAGTTGCGGTGTCGTCTGGACCAGATTCGATGGCACTATTACAAATGTGCATTGATGCTGGTGTTGATTGTGCAGTCGCACATGTGAACTATCATCATCGTCCAGAAGCGGATGAAGAAGAAAATTATATCCGCAGTTTTTGCGCGGAAAGAGACATTCCGATTTTTGTACACAACGCATCCATTACATATACCGGAAACTTTGAGGCTGCGGCACGGGAATTGCGGTATCGCTTTTTTGTGGAGATTGTAAGACGTGAAGGCTATCAAGGTGTATTGATTGGTCATCATCAAGATGATTTATTAGAAACATATATCATGCAGGAAAGTAAAAATATTGTGCCAGAATATTATGGCTTACGTGAAGAAATATTAATGCATGGTGTATTGTTTAAGCGACCTTTACTGCATATGACAAAGGAAGAGTTAGTAACATACTGTAAGGAACATCAATTACGCTATTATATCGATGTGACAAATTTGAGTAATGAGTATACACGAAATCAGATTCGTCATGAGATTGTTGAGCCGATGACAACATTTGAAAGAACTGCATATCTACGTGAGATTAAACAGCGTAATGCGATTATGCAGGAAAGAAGATGTCGTGTTAAAACGTATATACGCAAGGAGAAGATTTTACTTGAGACGTATCGCGCATTATCGCAAGATGATAGACTAACGATGTTAAGAATGTTTGTGGAAGTAACACCACATTATTCGTTAAAGCATTTACAGGGTATAGATGATACAATCATGCATGCAGGTGACTTTATAATTCCAATGGATGGCTTTTTCGTTAGTGAGTGATGGAACGTATCTTTTGAAGTATATTCCAGAAGAACCATACAACTATGTATTTTATTCATTAGAAGAATTACAAAATATTCGTAAGGACCATTTCTATACAGAAGAAGGTAGTCCTGGTGTATTTGCGGTAACGTTACAAGAATCAGATTTTCCAATTCGGATTCGCTCGTTTCAAGCAGGAGATAAAATTCAAATGCGCTTTGGTCGTAAGGAAGTTCATCGTTTCTTTATTGACCGTCACATCCCTCAATATCAACGACAAACTTGGCCAGTTGTAGAAAATGCGTTAGGAGAAATTATTTTAGTGCCAGGACTAGGCTGTAATGTGCAGCATTACTCTACAATGCCTAATTTGAATGTGATACAATACTAATATTACAAAGGAGCTATTTGTCATGTGGGCAGAAAAAGATATAAAGAAAGTGTTGGTTAATGAAGAACAAATTAGTGCACGTTCGAAAAGAGTTAGGCGCGAAGATTACAGAAGATTATGCGGGTAAACAACCACTACTCGTTGCGTGTTACATGGATCCGTTCCTTTTTATCTGAGTTAATCAAGCACATCGATTTAGACATTCAATATGATTTTATGGATGTTAGCAGCTATGAAGGTACAGAATCAATTGGCGACATCAGAATCTTGAAGGATCTAGATACATCTGTTAAGGACTAGATATCTTACTTGTAGAGGATATCGTTGATACAGGAAGAACAATTCAGACTGGTATGTGAAACACTAATGCACAAGGTGCTAATAGCGTTAAGATTATTACTCTATTAGATAAACCCTAGCTCGTCGTGTTGTAGATATTAAAGCAGACTATGTTGGTTTTGAAATCGCAAATGAATTCGTTATTGGATTTGGTAGGATTTCAACCAGAGATATCGTTGCCTTCCATATATTGGGTATTGAAGGACGAATGTTATCAATGTAATGAGGAGTAAATAAATGCAGAGATAGACTAGTGAACTTTCTACCACATCTCGTAGTCATTCCTTATGATTGTAAGCTTTATTGGGCTCAAACATGGGCGCTTCTTCAGAGCGTATCTAGTTATTATGAATTGCAGAATGTAATTGAAAAGAGAATGTGGAAGAAGTATCTGTCTCAATTGGAACAAAATGTGACTGTCGTAAAAAGGGTGTTTACGGAAAAAGATAAACAAAAAGTAACATTTACTGCGACACTCCATCTACTCTGATGAAATTGGACAGGTAATTAAAAATCTTGGAAATGATTCCACAAAGTTGACGATTGTTGATGCGGACGCATCAATATCTTCTTAGAGACAGTGGCATCTATTATTCCATTTATCTTATTTGCGGTATTTGCGGTTTTGGATGTTAAGCCGTATGAATGGGCTGCAACGGTGCCATGCTAAAGCATTTGAATTCTCAAAATCTAGAGCGAGTAGAAGGTAAGATTCGTGTTCGCTTTAATGATGTAGCAGGTTGTGATGAAGAAAAAGCAGGAAATGGCAGAAATCATCGACTACCTCAAATATCCCTAAGAGTTTGAGAAGATGGGTGCGCTGTATTCCTAAGGGTATCTTACTAAAGTGGTCACCCAGGGTACAGGTAAGACATTACTTGCTAAGGCCGTTGCTGGTGAAGCAAATGTTCCATTCTACAGTATTTCTGGTTCTGACTTCGTTGAAATGTTTTCGTCGGTGTTGGTGCAAGCCGTGTTCGTGATATGTTCAAAAAGCGCACAACAGACAGCTCCATGTATTATCTTCATCGATGAAATCGATGCGGTAGGTCGTCAACGTGGTGCTGGCTTTGGTGGTGGACATGATGAACGTGAACAGACACTGAACCAATTACTTGTTGAGATGGATGGGATGGAAGAAAATACAGGGTGTTGTTGTCATTGCGGCAACAAATAGACCTGACGTATTAGACCCTGCATTATTACGTGCAGGACGTTTCGACCGTCAAATTACAGTTGCACTTCCAGACCGTAAGGGTAGAGAAGCTATCCTACATGTACATGCTCGTAATAAGAAGTTTGTTAAGGACTTAGATTTAGGTGCTTTAGCAAAGCGTACTCCAGGATTCTCTGGTGCTGATCTTGAAAACGTATTAAATGAAGCTGCGATTTTAGCAGTACGTGAAAATAAAGATGAAATCGGCATGAAGCAGATTGATGAAGCGATTGACCGTGTCATGATGGGACCTGCAAAGGTTAGCCGTACATATGATGATAAGACAAAGAAGTTAGTTGCTTACCATGAAAGTGGACACGCAATTATCGGTTTATTCTTAGAGAATGCACAAGTTGTACAGAAAGTTACAATCATTCCTCGTGGTCAAGCAGGTGGCTATAACCTCATGACACTCGAAGGAAGAAAAAGATGATGCATACAAAGAATGACTTGCTCGATACAATCACTTCCTACACATGGGTGGTCGTACAGCTGAAGAATTATTCTTTGACGATATTACAACAGGAGCAAGTAACGATATTCAAAAATGGACAAATATCGTAAAAGACATGGTTACTCTCTATGGTATGAGCGATCTTGGACCTAGTAAGTACAATGCAGGAAATGAGAATGTATTCTTAGGTAGAGATTATAATCAACCAAACAATGTTTCTAGGTGAAGTTGCGTATGAAATTGATCAGGAGTACGTAAGATTATTAATACATGCCATACAAAGGCAAGACAGATTATCGAAGCTACATAAGACAGAACTTTGAATCAATCGCACATGCATTAATGGAATATGAAACATTAACTGCTGAGCAGATTCAAAGAGTTGTAAAAGGGTGAAGATATTTCTGCAGACTTCAAGTATGAAGAAAAAGAATCATCAGAACCTGTTACAGAAGAAACAGTCAGTGAATAAAGAAAAGGGTCCCTATAGATATCTATGTGGCCTTTCAATATTTTAGAAAACTAGTACGACAAGATAATACTTGTCCAATAATTTTAACTGGTAATTCTTTTGATTTCCTGTGGGAGTAAAATAACGACTCTCTACATCTGGATTCGCAGCTTCTAGAATCATCATTCCTTTTTGTAGATAAATACGTTTCACGGTCACTTCTTGATCAATCATGACAACGGCAATTTTACCGCTGGCAACTAGAGTCACATTGACGTACTCAAAACAAGTGAGCCATCCATAATACCAATTCCAGACATGGGAGTTACCGGTTATACGCAGGTAGTAATCACCATTTTCTCTTTCTTTGAGTGTCGTTTCTTCTTCACCAAGATAATTTTTCTTCTGCAAATAAGTCATATCCCTGCTTTTTGTGTAGCCAAGGATTGGTAAACGAATGGTTGTGTCCATTCCATTAGGATAGGAGTAATATTATATCCAAGTAACTGAGAAAGAATTTTCAGCGGTATCATCATTTACTTTTTAATTTCTGCCCACTAGACCAACGTGCAACGGTAGAACGAGAAACGTTACATCTACGTGCAGTTCAGAATCACTACATCCGTCTTTATTTTGTATTGGTGAATCATTTCTTTTGAGTGTCATCTGTATTACCTCAGCATTAGTATAGCAGATTTGCGGCAATTAATAGATAAATAATTAATAATTGTTGCGTATATGATTGAAATACGCAACATAAATCGATATAATACAAATAACAGGAGAGAGGGGTATGCAGCTATATAAGAAATATGTGGATGTTGTGGTGATGCAAAGAAAAAGAGGAGAACTACGCCCCTCTATCTATGTTGGAATGATGGGCGGGAGTATAAGATTGATAAAGTGTTAAAAGTCATTCTAGGAAAGAGTCTTGTGTTGGTGGTTTGTGGGACGCTATGTATGTATCATCCAAGGCAGATGCAGAGATCTGTTCTTAGAAAAGATCGATGGTTTTAGAAAGTTATCAACCATGATACAAGTCGGAATACAATATTTAAAAAACGAAACATATAAGTGGATGTTATCTTCTATAATAAAAGGGTAACATAATTTCTTTTCTGTAATATAAGCTAGTAAAATAATTTCATTTAATTAGGTATTATTAGAAGTCTAATTATATTTTGTGTTGCTATTAGATATTGAGATGAACTATATCAGAAAATGTTGGGTGATACTTGCATAGAAACTGAGGTATAGATATATGCCGGAAAGGGGAAATTAATGAATTACAGTACAGACCGACCAATTGGAAAAAGAAGAGCAAGATCTACTAGGGAGAGCAACTTTTCAAAACGATTAGAGAAACAATGTATGAATATGATTTTAAATCTGGATTGGTAATTGGCATTTTTGGGAAATGGGGTAGCGGAAAAACATCAGTTATTAATATGGCATCTGCTGAAATTGAAGATTAGCCAAAAATAATCAAAATAAACCAATTATTTTTAGATTTGCACCATGGAATTTTTCAGATAAAGACAATCTTATTAGTTTATTTTTGAAAATTTATAAACTAGAAATTCGAGACTAATAGAATTTAAAGAGGAGTTTAGGTAAAGCGTTGCGCGATTATGCTAGTGCTTTTGATGCTTTGTCGATGGTTCCTGTAATTGGATCTGGAATGGCAGCGATAGTGAAGACTATAATGAAAGTCAAAGGTTCAAGTTTAATGGAAATTCCTGATTTAGAAAAAGACTAGAAAAGAAATTAGAAAGAAAGAATTGATTAAATCAGGAAAGAAGATTGTTATAATAATCGATGATATGACCGATTAACGAACTCACAAATTCGTGATATTTTTCAATTGTTAAACAAGTTGCCGATTTTCCAAATATCATCTATGTATTAGCTATGGATAGAGCTGTTGCAAGTAAAGTGCGTTGGGAGAAGTACATAATGTAGATGGGAATGAATATTTAGAGAAAATAATTCAAGTTCCATTCGAACTGCCTGATTTAAGGAAATCAAATTAAATAATATTTTTCAACAAAAATTAATGAAATTCTCGATGAATACTCTAAAGAATTTATATTAGATGAGAAGTGATTGGAATAATGTGAGTTATTGATTGTAATATATCCATTCATTAATAACTTAAGAGATGTGAATAGGATAGAAAATATTTTTCGATTTAAGTATGGTGCATTGCATCAAGAAACAGCATTTGAGGATTTGCTAAGTATAACTGTGTTAGAGAGTATTACAGCCTAAATTATATAAATGGATTCGTGAAAACAAAAGAATCTGTTTGTGGCGGCTATATGCATGGGTTATCAATTAGTTTAGGTTTAAAAATGATTATCATATCGTGAAGAGTTTGAAAGTTTGAGGATAAACCCAGAGATGGCAATGAATTGTCTCTCAACGCTATTCCTGCATTTGCTAAAGATATTAATAAATCAAAAATAATATTAAACTCCAAAAGATGCTAAAGAAAAGATGCGTCTAGCTGACTCAGAGCGATTTGATTTATATTTTATGTTTGATTTAGATGAGATAAAAGTTTCCAGAAACACAGTAAAATGATTGTATATATAATTTAGATAGAGAACAACTTTTGATCAAATTAAAAATATTAATAAAAGTGGTAATATTGTTTATTTTTAGAAGAAATTAATGCACTAAAAATAGGATCCTAATAGCAGACTAGAATTGATTGTATCTACTATGCTTAGAATTACAGGCTGAATTTTAAAGGCGAGAGAGGGCCTCCTGGTGGAGTCAGCGAGTGGAATGGCGTATCATTTTATTATGGATATTCTGAGAAAATTTTAATGAGAGATGAGAAAGATATAGGGTTATTCGAACTACGTTAGCAGATATTGATAAAGATAGCTTAGGACCATTAGCTACAATTATTAATAGCATAGAACTCTTCATATGGTAGATTGGCAGGATTCAGAAAAGTAAAGATGAGCAAAATTATAAAGCTTAGAACTATCTTAAAGAACTTGAAAAACTATATGTAGAGAGATTGCATGATATTACAGACACTGAATCTATTTTAGCAAATAAAAAGGGTATGAGATATCACATTCTATCTATGGGATTCTTTTGATGAAGAAGGAGTCCGAAACTATTTAGAAAAATCTTTGAGAACAAATAAATAAACTTAAATTTATTTGTTCTATGGCTGGAAAATGAATGGTACAAAATGGCTCTAGCTGAGTTGTGAGTCAAGATAGCTATAAAAATATATCAAACTGGAAGAAGTATATATGTTAATACAAAACATAGACAAGAAAGGAACTGAGAAAACTATCAGAAATATAGAACAAATTAAGCTTGCTTCATTTGTTTTAAAATTATAAAAAGCAAAAAAGTATGAAGTGACGTTTGAACAAATAGCACTCGTAAATGAATGGAAATTAGAAAGAGTGTTGATGAGATTTAACAAGACTAAAATATTATTATGAAAAATTTTGCAATTATATTTAAGATCAATGTGAAGTGAAACAATTCTCAAGATTTTTCGAATTGTAAAAGTCTTGCATCAATGTGCATGGATTAGAAGGTATGATACAAAAGTTAGTTCACGAGGAAGTGCGGAAGGAGTAACTTAAGTACAGAGAAAACTATAATCAATACAATTCTGATGTAATTTATAACGATATTCAGAATGACTTCTTGAACAGTGATGGTTCTATGCATTATGGAATTCAGTTTGATTGGGGTGATAGCAGATGCGGATGTTACTTCTTATACAGCACCAGTGGCTCAATCAACACCTAAGACAGGTGATACAAACCTGTTCACTGCTTTCGCTATGTTAGTATTAGGTATGATTGCAGGTGCTGCAGCATTCATTACAAAGAAAAAGAATGCATAATTAATAAAACATCTACTAAGAATCCTATTGAGAAATCAGTAGGATGTATAGACTAAAGCTGGAGATATATAAGATTAGTAGTATTTAAAACAATTTGAGTATTTAAATTGCATGGAGAAATTATTTATGGTTAAATAGCGTGGTGTCGCTCAAAAAAGCAACGAAAAAGGAAAGAGAAATTGGGAAGGAAAAACATGAATAAGAACAGTAAAAAGAAAAAAGTAGTTAGTTCGATGGCGTTAGGTTTATCGCTATTACTAGCACCATCTTTAACTTATAGAAGTGCAATTAATACATACGCACAGGCAGCTTTAACAGCTGAGGAAGAGGCTAAAATCCAAGCGTTCTTAGCTACACAACCACAGAACAATGACACAACAAATCTAGGACAGGTTACAATTCCTGCAGAAACAAGCAGCTACACTTTCCCGGGGATTAACAACTATACTCCAGTGATAGAAAGTCGTGGTAGCAAAGTCCATTTTGATAAAGACTATGAATTTATAGTTGATACAAATGGCCCTCATAAAGGTAAGCGAGTTAAGGTAAAAGATTGGGCAAATGTAGAATTATATAATGCCAATGAAACGTCTGATGATCCAGAATGGGATTGGTGGATAACATATTATTATGTAAAAGAAGTTACGTTAATTGATTTGGCTGATGGTTCTGAGTTCACAGTAGAGCATGCTACATTCCCTGTAGATAAGGGTGAGTTTACCCGTGGCTTCACGGAGATGCACTATAACCATTTCATTTTTGATATGCCAGTGAAGATGCAAATCCTAGAGTTAGACCAAATGTTGAATATGGAGGATGGGTTGCAGAACGTCATGATTATGAATATTGGAGATATAACGTTCCAGTTTCAGAAATGATACCTTATGACACAATTGTGACAATTGATGAATCACTAAAGCATGGGGAAGTTGAAGAAGTTACTCCGGGAATAGTGGGTAATGAGACCAGGAATTTTCGTGCATACTTAAATATACCTCATTACGGTGATACGACGATTAATACTAAAGTAACAGCGGACAACTACAAACCATTTACAGCTGATGTAATTTATGAGGATGTAGTTGAACTTGCTAAAACAAGACATCTTGACGAATATGAAGCGTATGAAACCGCTTGGGGAGAGATTCATGAAAAAGAAGGTTCCACAACAGAAGCAGTAAACCGTGTATTACGTGTTGGTATAGACTACACACAGTATGTAACAGAAGATGGTACAGAATTACAGTCAAAGGTGTATGGTTTACAAGGGGTGGAGAACTTCAGTGGCTATGAATATGTTACAACACGTACTGAGGCAAATGGTGATAGAGTTCATGTATATAAGAAGGTTACAGCTACTCCGGTAGCACCTTCACCTGCTACACCTACAACTCCATCTGCTTCCACAGTATCAGCAACACCAAAAACAGGTGATACAAACTTATTCACTGCTTTCGCTATGTTAGTATCAGGTATGATTGCTGGTGCAACAGCATTCATTACTAAGAAAAAGAATGCGTAATTAAATAATTATTTATTACAAAATCCTATTGAGAAATCAGTAGGATTTTAGTTATAGATGTATAGAAACATGCAATAGATATGCATCAATTGAAATTGTAGCAATCAGTAAAGTAGTTATATTAATAAAATGAATGAGCATATGAATTGCGAATGCACTGTAAAGGTTAGATAAAATAACCAAGTATTTCGAGTCGTTTGATACGCAACCGGTTTTTAAAAATCGAATAGGGAACTGTAGTGATTACAGGTACCAGTTAGTTTGATCTATATACAATCGAAAGCACGCAAAATATCAAGATAAATCGAAGGAGACCAATATGAAAAGAATTAAGAAGAAGTGATTAATACAGTAGCGTTAGGTTTGGCGTTACTAGGTTACACCAACTCTAACTTATGAAGTGCAATTAACACATATGCACAGGCAGCTTTAACAGCGAAGAGGAAGCTAAGATTCAAGCATTCTTAGCTACAGAACCACAAAAATAATGACACAACAAAACTTAGGCAGTGAGTTAGGTTGACCAACCTGCAACTGGTTATACATTTCCGGGTGTAAAATAACTACACTTCATTGTTCAGGAACCTGAGCTGAGAAGATTTACTTTGACAGACGCAGACTGAATTTATAGCATTGATGGTGGTGATCATGCTGGGAAGACAGTAAAAGGTAGATTGGACTAATGTTAAAGGGTTATTTAGTAAATTCGATGTCTGATAGCGATCTTTATTATGGAAATGGTATGGGCAACTACATGTTCGTTGATGAAGTAACATTGATTGATCAAGCAGATGGTTCAGAATTTACTGTAAAGAATGCAGTCCTATCAATCGGAGATGAAGAGGGTTACCGTTAGTTCGATTCGTTATGGCCTAACAGATACATTTGACATGCCAATTGAAGCGGGTGATCCAAGATTCCAACCTGAAATTGAAGATGCAAGTTTGATTCCGTTATTTGGAAATGGATATTGGACATTACATGCTACAGTTACTGAGATGGTTCCGTATGAAACAATTGTCAAAGTCGACGAATCCTTAAAGACAGGCGAAATCCGAAGAAGATGTTGCGGGTGTACTTGGTGATAAGACAGGTAAATATGATATTACGTATAGTCTTACTGAAGATTTACAGGGTGATACATACAAGCAATATACATCAGACGTTATTTACGCTGATTTACTTGCAAATGTAGATACTGAACCAGCAGTATATGATATGGTATCTAAACCTTGGGGTGATGCATCAGTTACAGACTTCACATCTTCACCAGCTACTAACCGTGTACTTCGTGTAGGTAGTGACTATACACACTTTGTAACAGAAGATGGAACTTTACCAGTTACTGTTAGTGTACAAATGTTGATAGAAGTATGATTTCACAACCACAGGAAACATGCTGGATATGAATATGTGTCTACACGTACAGAAGTAAATGGTGATAGAGTTCACGTGTACAAGAAGATTGTAGAAACTCCTGCAGAACCAGAGAATATACCAACTCCTGTGACACTAGAGACTCCAGTTGCTGTGCAATCTACTCCAGCTGTCTATGGCCCCAACTACTGGTTGTTCCTAGCAGTACAGTCAACACCTAAGACGGGTGATGCTGGTTTATTCCTTCAGCATTTATGTACTTACAGAATGATTGGAGGTATAGGCGCATTTGTTACTAAAAGAAACTCCCAGTTGAAAATAAAACTAATCCATTGACGGCTTGACACGTTGATGGATTTTTGTATGATAGTCGATGTGTGGTTGATATATTTGATTAATATATTGATAATCTCAATCCATATTAATTAAAAAGTATCAAGTATAATAACTGAAAATATATAAAAATTAAGAAAATCTTATAAAATATTATTGAAAAGCATAGATAACTATGTGAAAATATAGCTCATAGGACCTGAAAATAAATAAAATGAATCATCAAACATTGTTGTCGAATTGCCTAACGACATTGGTGATTTTTCAGTATGAAATTTCTGATTTACAACTAAAAAGATTAGCCAATCAATAAGCTATATCGTATAGAGTTTTTAGAGTTAGTGGATAATCTAGGCATTAAGTGAACTTTAGCAATGAGGGTTCATTTAATATAGGAGATTTAAAGAAAATGGAGAATAGAAATGATGAAAATAATCAACAAGAGGAAGAAAGTATTAAAACACAACAGCTTTTGGGCTATCACTATCACGTCATCTACACTTAGAGTTGGTAATGCTGTATCTGTATACGCGGCACCAACTATCTCTGGATGAGCAGAATGCAATTGATGCATTTATGGCTACTAATCCAGTAGATGGAGATAGAGTAACAATCGATACTGTAAACCCAGCTACACCTACACCAATCACATATACTTTCCCGGGAACAAACTATGTTTCTATGTTTTGCGATCGTAATCGAACAATCAATTTAACACAAGATGATGTATATACGGTTAATAATCTCAGCTATGGTGCTATTATCAACGCAAAAATAAAAGACTTTAACACTATAGTTTGGTACAAAATAATTAATACGTCAGAATATCTTGCCAATACTGGTGGTGTTGAAAATGATTGGTATTTTGCAAAGAAGATAACAGTAATCAACCAAGCGGATAATTCGGAAGTAGAGATTGATCATCCAGTATTAAGTTTAGGCTCAAGAGTATTAAACCCAATTCCATTTGGACGCTACTTTATCGATGTTCCTATTGAAGCAGAGGATCCTCGATTCCATATTGAATATACTAATGAAGATCAGGCAACAAGATTTAACTATCATGGTGGCTATTGGAAATTTGTAGTTCCTATGATTGAAGAATATTCTTATGACACAATTGTTCAAGTTGATGAATCATTAAAGACAAATGAAACAGTTGTAGATGAAGGTGCTTTTTGGAACAAAGTCTGCTAACGTAATCGGTCAATTTACCAATATTCGTACACTTCTAAATCCTACAAGTCTATAACGCTTCAAATGCAGATGTTATCTATAATAATATTGTTGCAGATTTCAATAATGCGACAGAGGCGAATCCGGAAATCTCCCAAGATTTTGATTGGGGAGGATATACTGCAGATGTGGTATATACTGCACCTCATAATCGAATTATCCGTGTAGGTATCGACTATACACACTATATTGCTGAAGATGGAACAGTGCTACATCCTACAGTTTATGGCTTACAAGGCGTAGAAAGTATTGCAGGATATCAGTTATCAGAAACACGTACTGAGACAAATGGTGATAGAGTATATGTTTATAAGAAGATTGTTGCAGCTAGTGCTTCAACACCAAAGACAGGTGATAATACTAATCTATTAGGATATGCAGTAGCATTAATCATGACTATGCTTGCAGGTGTTGGCACATTCTTTACAAGACGTAAGAATATATAATGTAAATATTTAATAAAAGTCTCATACTTTGCAAGCATGCTAAATGAATGATATTAAACTTATACTTATACAATTAAATATAATGAGGACGAAAATCAAATGAAAAGATTAAATAAAAGAAATGTAATAAAGACAGCATCACTAGGACTATCACTATTACTATCATCAACACTCTTAGTAGGTAATGCAGTATCAGTATATGCATCACCAACTATATCAACAGATGAGCAGAATGCAATTGATGCATTCTTAGCTACTCAACCAACTGGTGGCGCAACGAGAAATATTGGAATAACAAACCCAACTGTTACACCAAGTACATATACTTTCCCAGGTATGAATAACTATGTTTCTGTTTTCCGCGATCCAAGTGGAGATATAGGAGATTAACGCAGGATAGAGTTTATAGTTGTGTTGTTTGGGAGCCAAGCGGAGCATATACTTACATTAATGTGAAAATTAAAGACTGGAGTACGATAGATTGGTATAAAATAAAAAATACGCCGGAATATGAACATTTTTATACTAATTTTGGTTATCCGATCATGGAGCTATATTTTGCATTACAGTTATAAAGCAGTCAGATACCCTGAGATGACTTTATGTTACCTGCAGTATTGAAGGCTAATAGTGACGGTTACTATAGTCTAAATTCTCACTGGCAACCTGATGGTGCAAATGCAAATATACCAATTGAGGCTAATGATCCAAGGTTTATAATTGAATACCCATTACCAGACTCTGCAACACAATATATATATCGAAATTCAAGTTATTGGACCATGACATCATTGGTGGATAACAAATATTCGTATGATACCATTGTGGAGATTGATGAATCGTTGAAGACAAACGAGACAGTAGTAAGTGATGGCACATTTGGTGAAAGATCTGCTACATTTAAACATTCAGTAGATGCTGTCGATGAAGCAAATGCGGATACATTATATAGTCAATATACTTCCGATGTTATCTACAATATGATGAAAACAGATTTAGGTAATGCAACAACTGATGGTGATGTTATAACGAATAGTTATGGATGGGGCAATTATACTGGTACAGTTCATGTAACTCCTTCTGTAAATCGCGTTATTCGTGTAGGCATCGACTATACACATTATGTTGCAGAAGATGGTACAGTTTTGAAACCTAAAACATATGGATTAAATGGAGTTGAAACCATTGCAGGCTATGAACATGTTTCTACACGACGTGAAGCGAACGGCGATAGAGTTCACGTATATAAAGTGGCTACTTCACCGGTTACGCCAGTAACCCCAGTAACCCCAGTAACTCCTGTGACACCAGTGACTCCTGTCACACCTGTAACACCGGTTACGCCAGTAACTCCAGTAACTCCTGTCACACCTGTAGCACCAGTTACACCTACAACATCTTCACAAAAAGCAACACCAAAAACGGGAGATGTTAATGTATTTACTTCTGCGTTCATGTTATTTACAGGAATGATTGGAAGTGTAGGCGCATTTATTACAAAAAAGAAGAATTCTAAGTAAAAGATTTCGGATAAAAAGCCTATTGATGTAAAGAGCACATTGATAGGTTTTTAATTGGAGTAAAAACTTAGAGAATATGATTGAAAAGAATATGAACGTATGTGAAAATGTGTTGCATGATATGCTAAGCATCTATTTTGGAATCATCATAAACGTTGTAGAATAAACTATAGTGATAATGATGATTTTTAAATATAAAAACACATCGTTCTTTATCTACGGAGGTATACATGGTAGAACCACTTATTTCGGTTATTATTGCAATTTATAATGGTGAAAAATATATTGATAACTGTTTGTCAAAGGTAGTAGCACAAACATATAAGAATCTTGAAATTCTATGTGTTATCAACGGTACAACTGACTCAACTGAGGAGAAAGTCAGGAGAGTGGATGAAAAAGGATGAACGCATTCGTGTATTAGTGACGGAGATTGGTGACCTTGGACGTGCATCAAACATTGGAATTGAAAATACAACAGGACCATACCTATCATTTATAGACGTAGATGACTGGGTAGAACCTGATTATATTGAAAAGTTATATGGCGGTATTCAGAAAGGTTACAAAATCTGTAAGGGTAACTGTATCATGTATGATGGAGTTAAAAACCTACCAGCATACCAAGGGAGAAGTACAGGAGAGATATCTATCCGTGGAGCATCCTTCCTACTTCCATGTAGAACCATTTCAGTTTACGATAGATCACTATTTGAGAAATTAAGATATTTAGAATTCTCATATTATGAAGACTTATCACTTTGGCCAATTCTGATTGCGACTGCAGGATGTGTATACTATATCAATGACGTTGTATATAACTACAATCAAACAAATGAAACATCTATTATGACAGTTAGAAATGAGAAGCACTTAGTTTTGGATAAGGTGTTTGGACATATTTTCGCAAATCTGACACCAGATTTAGATAGAGAAGTAAACTTGTTAATTACAGCTTTATTCATTCAGTCGTTCTGGACATCGAACTATCAATATGTTCCTAAGGATGAAGTCGGAAAAGCATACCTAAAACGTGTGAAGCAAGTTGTAGATAATAGATTGGTAGGATACTATTACATTGTTGAGAATTTGCCTGTTCCAAAAGAAATGAAGGAACAAATGATTCGTTTTTATCGAGATCCAATTGCATAAAATAGAAATAGAATTGTATTATCATGCATGAAACACATATTTTTGTAAACATACGCTATAATGGACGAGGTATCAAAAATTTTTATGTAATGCATGGTGAAAAACTTCTATGCTAAAGTGTTATTTGATGGAGATGGAAAGAATGCAGAAATTAGGAAAGAGAAGAATTATTAATGCAGCTGCACTAGGATTATCGTTGTTGATGGCACCATCACTTGTTGCAGATAGTGCTTTAACAGCATATGCTTCTCCAACAATTACGGAGGATGAGCAGAATGCAATTGATGCATTTTTAGCTACACATCCTGTTGATGGGGATCGTGCGACAATTGATACAACAAATCCAATACTACCTGCACCAATCACATATACCTTTCCTGGACCGGATAACTATGTATCTGTCCTTACTGCAAAAAATCAGGAAATGCACTTAACACAAGATAGAACATTTACCGTAAGATATAGTAATACAAGTTATGAAACAATCAATGCGAAAGTAAAGGATTGGAATACAGTCATTTGGCATAAAATCTATGATACACCTGAATTTCTTGCAGGTCGTGGTAGATATGGTAGTCATAGATATTATTTTGCTAGAAAAGTTACAGTTATCAACCAAGATGATAATTCCGAAATAGTGTTAGATTATCCAATTTTAGATTTGAATTCCGGGGAGATTAATCCACATCATATTGTGTCAGGGATATATCCGGACGTTCCTGTTGAGGCAGAAGATCCACGATTTAAACTATCTTTTGAAAATGGAAATGCAGAGGAAGCGGGAGTATTTGCGTATAGCTCCGGTTATTGGGGGTTTGATGTTAAATTCGAAGAAAAGTATTCATATGATACGATTGTCCAGGTTGATGAATCTTTAAAAATGAATGAAACGGTTGTGACTGATGGCTCATTTGGATTAAAAGAAAGTACGGTGAATGTGGGTGGAGCTACAAGATAGCTTCTGAGATAGCCCATCAAGAATTTAGACAGCATACAGCGGATGATGTTTATAATTATTTAAAGGAAAGATTTGATAATGCTACAGTTGATAATCCAGTATTTTATGGTGATTATTCATGGGCGGGTTATTATGGAGAGGCTCATTTTACAGCGTCTGTGGATCGTATTATCCGTGTGGGTATTGACTATACACACCACGTTACAAAAAGATGGTACAGAATTACAACCAAAGGTATATGGTCTAAGCTGTAGAAAATTTTGCTGGATACGAATATGTATCAACTCACGAAGAAGCCAATGGTGATAGAGTGCATGTATATAAAGCGATTGTAGTATCGAATCCTTCATCACCTAAGACAGGAGATACAGCTTTACTCAACTTTATGTCTATATTTATTGTTGCATACTAGGAAGTATGGCGACCTTCATTACAAGAAATAAGAATATTTAGATAAAATTAAATTTTAAGAAATCTATTAATGATTTGTGTTATTAATAGATTTATAAAATATAGATAAGTAAAGAAGATTTTATATATTTGTTGATAATAGCAATCTAATATATTGATATTTGTCAACTTTTAAAGATAGAATCTTAAATAAAAATTAATAATTTCTATTGTAAAGTATATCTTTGTATGTGAAAATGTACTCGCAAGGCCTAGCAAATAATCGTTTTAATCATCATAAATCGTGTAGAGTATATTTGACCGAATTTGATGGTTTTTCGCATGGAAAATCATTGTGATCTATCAAATATAATTTACAAGAGAAATTTATGAACAAACCGTACTAATTTCAATTACTATCCCAATTTAAAATCGGGGAAAAAGTACATTGATAAATGTCTTTCTCGAGGTGTTACCCAGATATATAAGAATCCAGATATATAAGAATATTGGGAAATTCTTTGTGTATTTAATGGTACGACTGGTTTATCAGAAGAGAAGATAAGAGAGTGGATGCAGAAAGATCAATGTATCCGTATCTTAGTAACTGATATGGCGGATTTAGGACATGCATCAAATTTAGGAATTGAAAATACAACAGGACCATACCTATCATTTGTCGACGTGGATGACTGGGTTGAACTAGAGTACATCAAAAAAGTTGTATGGCAGTATAAAAAATGGATATAAGATTTGCAAGGGTAATTGTACTATGTATGATGGTGTTAAAAACATGCTGGCATACAAAGGAAGGAGTTAGGGTGAGATATCCATTCGTGGGCTTCCTTCTTATTATCATGTCGAATGAATTTAGTTTGCGACAGCTTATTATTTGAGAAATTAAGATAGCTGGAATTCTCTGGTTATGAAGACCTTTCACTATGGCTAATTCTAATTGAGACTGTAGGATGCGTACACTACATAAATGACCTCGTATAAAACTACAACCAGACAAGTAAGACATCCAGACAGTTAGAAATGAAGAGTACTTAGTGTTAGATAAAAATCTTTATACATATTTTCTCAAATTTAATACCAGATTTAGATAGAGAAGTTAATCTTTTAATTTCAGCCTTATTTATCCAATCTTATTGGACATCAAATCATTAATATGTACCGAAGGATGAAGTAGGATAGGCATATCTAAACCGCGTGAAGCATGTTGTAGACAAAAGATTAGTAGGGTACTACTACATTGTTGAGAATTTATATGTTCCAAAAGAAATGAAGGAGAGAATGATTCGTTTCTACCGGGGATAAATCTCATCGATTTAAGGGACGGAAAGATGAAAACTACAAAAAATAGAAAAAGAAAAAGAGTAGTAAATACAGCTGCATTGGGAGTATCACTGTTACTATCATCAACACTCTTAGTAGGCAATGCAGTATCTGTATATGCATCACCAACAATCTCGACAGATGAGCAGAATGCCATTGATGCATTCTTGGCTACACAACCTGTTGATGGAGATACAAGGACAATTATACCTCCAAATAGAATAATACAAACTCCAATTAGCTATACATTCCCTGGTGTAAATAACTATACTAATGCTTTTCAAAAGTATGCAGCAATAACACATTTAACAAAAGATGCTGTTTATTATATTTCGTATAGTGAAGAACATGCTTATAAATACGTTAAGATTAAAGATTGGAATACTGTCGAAATCTATGGATTATATCCGACTGAAGTACATTATACAGGTAGCGCTTCAAGAGCTCGCGATATATATTTTGCTAAAGAATTAACACTTATTGATCAAAACGATGGTACAGAGTTCAAAGCATATAATGTATCAATCCCCTGCGGATGATAGAATCTATATTACTGGTTCAAAATAATATGGAAACTGATATATTTACTTTTAGATTTTTCCAACTGAAGAAGAAGACCCCTAGATTTCAAATAAAACTTCTTAGTGAAGAAGTTAATAACAAAGGTGGCTACTGGTGCTTAACATCTACAATAAGTGGAAAAATAGCATATGATACGATTATTGAAATTGATGAATCGTTAAAACAAATGAAAATAGTTATTGATGATGAAGGAGTACTTGGGGATAAAAAGGTATCATTCAGTGCTGGTCTAGGAAAGAGAAATGCATCTTATAATGCAAGTACATATAAACAATATACTTCAGATGTACTGTATAATGATTTGACTACGATTTTTAATAGTTCAGATCGTCCGACTGGAAGGACGGAATTTGTATGGGGAATTGCAGATATAACAAGGTCGATTTATACAGAACCACAGAATCGTATTATCCGTGTTGGTATTGACTATACACATTACGTTACAGAAGATGGTACAGTACTTAAACCTACAACATATGGATTGAATCCAGTCGATACAATTGCTGGTTATCAGTTTGTGTCTTCTCATCGTGAAGCAAATGGTGACTTAGTGCATGTGTATACAGTTCCTACGACACCATCTACACCTTCGTCTCCTAGCACACCAACATCACCTTCGAATCTAAGTATATCGGCAACAACAAGTACATCTCCAAGAACAATGGATAAAACTAATCTATTTGTATCAGCAACCATGTTTATAGTTGGGCTGTTCACGAGTGTAGGTATGTTCTTTACAAGAAATAAGAGAGCATAAAATAATAAGAAATAATTGATGATTTTAAAATTTAGTAAAAACATGCATCACGTTTTGTAATGCATGTTTTGAAAATGGAGAAAACGAAATATGAATAGAAAGAAAGTAGTAAATACAGCTGCATTGGGAGTATCACTATTACTATCATCAACACTCTTAGTAGGTAATGCAGTATCTGTATGCATCACCAACTATATCAACAGATGAGCAGAATGCGATTGATGCATTCTTAGCTACACAACCTGTTGATGGAGATACAAGAAATATTGGAACAACAAATCCAACTGTTACACCAAGTACATATACTTTCCCGGGTATGAATAATTATGTATCAGTATTTCGTAATCCTAGCGGTGATATGAGATTGACGCAGGATAGAGTTTATAGTTGTGTTGTTTGGGAGCCAAGCGGAGCATATACTTACATTAATGTGAAAATTAAAGACTGGAGTACGATAGATTGGTATAAAATAAAAAATACGCCGGAATATGAACATATGTTTGATCCAATCCCTGAGCTATATTTTGCAAAAAAAATTACAGTTATAAAGCAGTCAGATAATTCTGAGATGACTTTATATTACCCAGTATTGGTGGATGATGGTAACGGTTACTATAATCTAAGTACTCACTGGCAACCTGATGGTGCAAATGCGAATATACCTAGTGAGGCTGATGACCCAAGGTTTATTATTGAATACCTAGAACCAGGATATGCAACACAATATATATATCGAGGATCGGGCGGTTATTGGACTATGACCTCATTGGTGGATAACAAGTATTCGTATGATACCATTGTGGAGATTGATGAATCATTAAAGACAAATGAGACAGTAGTAAGTGGTGGAACATTTGGCGATAGATCTGCTACATTTGAACATAGAGTTGCTGCTGTTAATGAGACAAATGCTGATACGTTATATAGTCAATATACTTCCGATATTATCTACAATATGATGAAAACAGATTTAGGTACTGCAACAGCTGATGGTGATGTTATAACGAATAGTTATGGATGGGGCAGTTATACTGGTACCGTTCATATTACTCCTTCTGTAAATCGAGTTATCCGTGTAGGTATCGACTATACACATTACGTTACAGAAGATGGTACAGTGCTTAAACCCACAACATATGGATTGAATCCAGTTGATACAATTGCTGGTTATCAGTTTGTATCTTCGCACCGTGAAGCGAATGGAGACTTAGTGCATGTATATACAGTGCCTACTACTCCAGCACCATCTACACCAAGTTCACCAGCAACACCTGCTACAGGTGATAAGACTAATGTATTTGCTTCAGCAATTGCGATGATTTCTGCTATTTTTGTTGGTGCAATAACTTTTGTAAAAAGAAATAAAGAGTTTAATTAATAGTAATGCATGGGATGTGATGAAGTATATACTTTATTGCATCCTTTTTGTGTTAGAAAGTAAGTAAAGTTTCCTAGCATACGGCAGATTAATTAAGGAATATAAGCTGGATTTGTGATTAACATAGTAATAGAACGATAGAAAGGAGGATAATTATGCATAAGATCTATCTGTTCTGTACAGCGGGTGATATCTACATCACTTTTAGCTAGTAAAATGCAAAAAGTAGCAACACAACATGGACTAGATATCGAAGTAAAGCCTTCAGATAATTCCATAGAGAAGATTGTTACAGAACACCATCCTGATGCCATTCTTCTAGGACCACAGGTAAAATATCTATACGATAAGGTTGTAGAACGTTATGGTCATTTAGGAAAACCAATTTTTGTTATCGATTCCGAGGAATACGGTAACATGGACGGAGAGAGAGTTCTCAAACGTCAATTTTAGAAATTAAAGAAAAGAAAAAGCAGAAAGCGAAGGTAAATAATTGAATATGAAGGGTTTAGAAAAATATCTTGTCCCAATCGCTGATGCCTTATCTAAGAATAAGGTGTTAGTCGCAATCCGCGATGGCTTTTTATGTGCTGTACCTGTAGTTATCGTTGGATCTATTTTCCTATTAATCTCTAATTTCCCAATTGATGGTTGGTCAGAAATGATTGCTTCTTTTGCAGGAGAAGGATGGGAAAAGTATTTTGATGCTGTAACAGCCGTTACATTTGACTGCTATGCAGTACTATCCGTTATTGGTATTGCGTACGCATACGCGCGCGAAAAGAATGTGGATAGAATTGCATCCGCAATGGTAGCTCTTGTTGCGTTCTTGATGATTACTCCTATGAAACATCCTGCATTCGTAAATGCAGATGGCAAGATGTTCTCTGGTTTTGCATTTGGTAATTTAGGTACTAAGGGTATCTTCTTAGCAATGATTGTTGCAATTATCTCTACGGAAATTTTTGCACTTGCAGTTAAGAAGAAGCTAGTTATTAAGTTACCTGAGGGTGTTCCGCCAGCAGTTATGGATTCATTTGCTGCATTAATTCCAGCAGGCTTATCCATGCTTGTATTCTTCTTTGTAAACATGTTATTTGTAAATACTCCATATGGTAATGTACATACATTCATATATCAGGTATTACAAGCACCGTTAGTTGGATTAGGTAAGTCACAAGCATTTGAAGTAATTTATCAGTTCTTAGGTACATTGTTCTGGTTCTTTGGTATTCATGGACCAGCAGTTACAAACACAGTATTCGCTCCAATTCATAAGGCATTAACATTAGAGAACTATGAATTGGCTAAGGCTGGATTACCAATGACAAATGTATTTACATCAGCGTTCTCAGATTTCTTCTGTAACTTTGGTGGTGGTGGATCAACATTAGGTCTTGTATTAATGATGACATTCATTGCAAAGTCCAAACGTTTGAAGACTTTAGGAAGAATGGCTCTTCCAGCTGGTATTTTCGGTATCAATGAACCAATTATCTTTGGTTTCCCAATGGTATTGAATGTTATTATGGCGATTCCATTTTATCCTGTGTCCTGTTATGAATACAATTATTGGGCAGATTGCTACAGCGGTAGGATTTATCCCAGTAACTTCTGGTGTACAACTATCATGGACAACACCAATCTTTATTTCGGGTTATCTAACAACAGGTTCTTTCAATGCTGTAATCTTACAATTCTTCATGTTACTAATATGGCACTATATTATCCATTCTTTAGAATGCAAGATAATAAGTATCTAGAGGAAGAGCAAAGATTAGCTAATGAAACAAGAAGGATGAATTAGACGAATTGTCATTTGATGATTTGAAAGTTAGACTAATATAAGTAATATTGATTTTTGATTCTGGCTTAGCTGGAGCAGGAGGTAAGAGTAATCCAAACTGTGCATTAACGCAACACGAGAGATTGCTGGAACTGCAGTGTGCCTAGACCCATACTTCAAGCAAATAGGAGCTCAAATTAGTGCAACTCTATATTGTGGTATGGATTACTATAAGCAGAATAAAGATGAAGTAGTCATGAAAATGGCCGCAATGGTTAAGAAATTAGAACCGGATTTCGTCTTATGTGGACCATGCTTTAACTTCCTGAATACAGTGAGATGGCCGCTCGATGCGCAAAAGCTGATTTCTGAGAAGACAACAGTAAAAGTCGCAAGTATGATGGCAATTGAAAATCAAGAAAGTAATTGCACAATACAAGAATGATATAGCAATCCTTAAAATGCCTAAGAAGGGTGGAACTGGATTAAGTGAATCATTTGAGAATTTGGCAAAATTCATTGATGCATCTGTCAATTATCCGGAAAAACTTGAAGGTATAAAAGAGATAATTTGTTACTAAAATAAGTTAAGCCCGGACAAAAACTAACTGTTCGGGCTTACTTTAAGTATTTACTTTCAAATCATATCTAGGAAGTGTGGTCAATTATGAAAAAAGAAGATATTTTTGCTCAAGTTGAAAAGACGTAAACAAGATATGATTGATATCTGTGTAATGGTACAGATTGATTCAACACGTGGAGAACCACAAGAAGGGAAACCTTTTGGATGTGGACCAGCCACTGCGTTAGAAAAAGCACTAGAGATTTGCAAACGTGAAGGTCTAGTGACAAAAAATATAGATGGCTATATGGGATATGGTATGGTTTTGGAGGAATGAAACTATATTGGAATCGATTGGTCATGTAGATGTTGTGGAAGTAGGAGATGGATGGATTGATCCACCATTCTCTGCAGTTATCCATGATGGTAAAATTTGGGGCCGGGTGCGTTGGATGATAAAGGTCCATTATTTTGCTGCTTTTGTATGGATGCTAGCATTAAAGGATTTGGAAGTTATTCTAAAACGGCCTCTATTATTTTTGGTACTAATGAAGAGTCAGGGATGGAAGATATAAAGTACTTTGCAGCATGAACCAAAACCCCTAGTAGAGCTTTTTACACCAGATAATAAATTCCCTGCAATCTATGGTGAACGTGGACGTGCAGTGATTGAAGCTTGGGGAGAAAATAAGAGCGTTATTAATTTTTGTAAATGAATATTTAGCCAGATACAGAGAATGAAAATGGGGATCAACTTGAGGTATTGCTGTTAAGGATGAACATTTTGGTGAGATAAGATTCGTGACATTACTATATTTAGAAGGTAGAATGGGGATTCGCTTCTCACTGAGTTATCCAACGTGTGACATCGATAAAATTGTAAGTAAAGTTCAATCAAAGGCAATCGACTTAGAAGTGAAACTAGTATCTAATTCTCCAGTTGTACTTCACCATAGAACTCTTGGCTAGTTAAAACTATGCAGAAAGCCATGAAGAAGCCACAAATACATCGACCAAGCCAACAACAACAACAGGTGGAACTTACGCGCATGTATGTGATTCGATTATTCCATATGGGCCAAGTTTCCCTGGGCAAAATGGAATTGCACATCAGACAAATGAATGGGTGAATATTAATGATTTAGTAAGTTGTGCAAAAATTTATGCATGGACACTATATAAATTATGATGCAGAAATCCTCAATAAATCCATTGGAGGAGGAAAAATATGGAAAATTAGGAATTTCTATTTATCCAGAGAAAAGTACTGTAGAAGAGATGATTTTCGCGTATCTAAAAGATATGCGAAATAGGTCTACAAGAATCTTCTCTTGCTTGTTATCTGTAAATAAAACCTGCAGAAGAAGTAAAAGAAGATTTTACTAAAATTCATGAATATGCAAAAGAATTAGGTTATGAAATCATTTTGGATGTAAATCCATCAGTCTTAAAAAGAACTAGGGTATGCTAAGATTTAAAGTTCTTCCATGATATTCATGCGGACGAGCATCCGTATGGATGGAGGTTTTACTGGTTGAAAGCGCCTTGATATAATCCATATGGATTAAAAGTCGAAATCAATATGAGTTCAAGAACACATACTATTGAAGTAATTATGGATTATAACAAATCGCTATCAATGTGTGTGCATGTCATAACTTCTACCCAGACCATTCTGGATTGGATTTGGATTATTTCTTAAAAGTTCAGAGAAATTTGCTAGCATGGTTTAAGAACAGCGTTTATTGGTTCATTAGAGAAAGGTGCTTTTGGACCATGGCGCGACAACTGATGGACTATGCACATTGGAGATGCATCGTCATATGCCAGTCGATATTCGGTTAAAGCATATCGTCGCAACAGACGTGATTGATGATGTCACTATTGCTAACTGCTTCCCCGTCAAGAGGAGAAAGACACTGAGAAATGTGCGTCTCAGATGTTGTGAACTTTAAGGTTACATTAGAACCGAATATTCCAGAGACAGAGAAGAAGATCGTTCCCACAAGAGTTACATTTTCAGCCGTGGTGATTTGAATCCATGCATGATTCGCTCTAGTAAGAGTAGAACCATTACATAGAGGCCATCAATTCGATATCTTCAATGCACCTGGAGAAGATTCATCGTGGTGGTGATATCTTAATTGATAGTAGTCTATATGGTACATATGCAGGTGAGTGCAGTGCATTAGTGGATTGGCGTGGATAACGATGGTCGAACAAATGTTGCTGGACATGTTCGTGAGATGAAGAACTATTTATAGTTGATAGCTTGAAAGCCTTTCGGCAGAAATCTTCTAGATTTCACACCATAGTAAACCAGATTTTGCAATGCGCATGTACCCACAGGGCTATTGAAGGATTCAAAGTGCGTTAATAATACAAGAAAAGAAAGATGAAACAGGATGATTTGTGTCGCTGATACATCTTCTTTTTAATTTATGAAATAAGATAACTGATGAATTCCTCGTAAGAATTACCTTGATATTAAATGAGACAATTTCTTTCGTAATCTTCTGTAAGAGTAGTCGTACCCAATCAAAGAAAGGTTTTAGTGTTGTGTGGTATCAAGTTTATCAATTGCGAGTAGGAAAATAAGTTGTACTTTCATATTTACCCCATTGTACTGGTTTGTCTAATAACATAATCGAAATTACAGATTTTAGACAACACGAATCAATTGGATTGTGGTATTGCAGCAAAATTAAAATTAAAATGATGTTGGTGATAGTGTCGTCGACGCATGACCTGATGGATAGAATGCATCAGTTACGATAGAAGCTTGTTGGTAGTTCGTTTTGGCATGAACTGTAGAATCTCTTGTGGTGTTTGAAAGAGTTGATGATTGTAGAAGAACTCTTTTGAAATTCATCCTTTTAAGTTTGTGTAGAACACACTTTGCGTGTACGTGTTCTTTCAATTTCATGAATCATTTCAAAAGCTTAGCTTCATCGTCTTTTGTTGTAAAGTAGAGAAACTTCGATTGTTGGGATTGAGAGCTTATGACGCAATGGTGTTGAGCATATTAGTAAAGTCTGGTACATCATGAGGATTAGTTCTTCTTGGAGAGTTACGCACACGCTAATAATCTCAATATGTTCATAGAATATCGTTTCCGATGCGTTGTGTAAAGAATGGCACTCACCCAATGGATAAATCCAAATCGCTCTAAGCTTCTTGAGGATAAATACGTTCATATGCTAGTCCAAGACGTAGCGTGATAAAGCCCACCTCATCTTCGCCAATATTGATGTGCAATCTACGTGCAAGAGAGAGTTGCAGTACTTTACTCCTCAATTCAAAAATCAGTGGAAACTTACGTTTGATCTCCTGTAAGTATAAGTTGGTTGGGTATGTTTTGACTCATCACTGTGCATCAATTAATGATTGCAGATGGAGTGTGAGGCCGAGTTTAAAGTCGTCGTCTTAGAGAAATCAATGCCGTGATGACCATGTATGAAAGCAAATCGTCATTAACAATATCACTGCATAGTAATCCGTCTGGCTATATAGTTAGATATTTCCGTATCACTAATCTGTGTAGGGTTGTTTCATCAGTAATAGCTAAGGAGAATCACTTCGCTTTGCAATGACATGTGCCGGTATAACAGACGGCAATCCGTTCATAGAACTCTTTAGCAATCTCATATTCGATAGCACCGTTAATCTTTGAACTGGTATATATGTTGATTCAATATAATTTTCCACTGGAATACGGTCGACAGAGACACTGATATGTAATAGGATAGACGGTACTGCATTCGCATTAATTGTATACATGTGCTCTTTGCAGCAAGATTTCTAACTCACCTTACATTTAAGTAAATCAAAGGTTTGATATAAATTAGCTGGCTCATTGATATTTAAGAAATTCTGCTTAGTCTCATCTATGAGTAAATGTTTATATAATTTGCAGCAGTTCATTTTCAGAGCCTAATAGGACTAAATAGTTTGATGATGAGTTTGATATTCTGGTAATTAGCTGGCTGCTACGAATCTCTTTTAGATGTGTATCAAGTGTATGCTCCGATATATATACTGATCTAATAAATCAGGAATAAAGATTGAATCACGTGATAAGAGAAGAGATTTTAAAATAAATAAGTTTCTCCTCGAGAGAACTTTGTAATAAATTTTGTCGTTCTGGATTGGAATTTTTATAGTTTTTCTGTGATGATAGACTATTATCCATTTCGAAGGTTTGAGGTCAATTAGCTTCTCAGAATATATTTTATTGATTGTATCAATATCGGAACGGATCGTACGATTAGATACAGATAATAATTTAGCGAAGTTCATTTGCGGTAGACCATTTATTTTTCTTTCACGCGAAAATATGAAGAATCTTGTCGTTTATTCATAACAAGCACCTCTCGATGTCGAAATGGAAAATACTTCCTTAATAGTAGAGAGAGCGAAACATATCCATAAAATGAGATATTTGACTAAGGCATAGTGTACGAAATAATGAGGAAAAATAGTGAAAAAGACTCATCGTGTAGAAATAAGCAACCAGTTCGTTTACTGTTACGTATTCTATGCGTAATTTTCTCTTGCATTATTACAAAACATATGCATTAAAAGCATTTCTTGAGGCCTGCAGGATTGTGTCAAGTGGATTTACGGGACTTGCAATCTTATTAAATGTGATAGGGAAGTCAACATGGATTACAAGATTCCCTGTATCATTAATGAGTTGTGATATTGAATTTGCCTGTTGGTGCGATATTATGTGAGCAAATCAGTTCCTACAAAGTTTACAATTCTATCATCTTTGCAATTTGCATTACAGTGTCAATATTTTTAACAGTATTTCAATTCGAAGTTCTATTTTGATGACGTGTTACTAAATATTGTAATAGGTGGCGTTTTGTATGGATCTAGAATAGTTTCTGCATTAGTAGCAGCATAAGTGCTAGCACAGGTGGTACCAGGACTTTGTGCCATTATATGTCTCCAATAAAACGAAGAGTATTTGGACCTATGTCTTTATTTTATAATTGTATTTTTACTACGATGGATTTGTCACCAGGTTGGGAGCGTGCTGGATATTCAATCATCATGCAGTTTGTATCTGCAAAGGTAGTGTGAAGGACTGTATCGAAGATATGATGGCAGAAGCACCATGCAGGATAACATAGTATCGATGCCAAGAGAAATAACAGCTGCATATACACGATATAGACTATGGAACATCGTGGGAAAGTTAGCAGGCATATCAATAAAAGAATTATATGTTGAACTACAGTTGTCATCGTTAGAAGTGAAGGAAATTGCACATTTAATTTTAAGGTGTAGATCCACGTGCAATCATTAATGTTTATGGGCAGTGATGATTTCTATGGTGGTTTTTATCGTAAAACCAATTGATTAGGAGGATACCAATATGTCTTGGGCAATCATTGCGACGCCGGAGAATGGCATTAGAAGGCGTAGAAGAAGCTGCAGCTATTAAAAGAGTGGTAAAAAGCAGTGGAGAAGCAATTGAACATGCAATACGTTGTGTAAGAAGATTTTTCCACATTTTTAAATCTGTTGGATAACGTGGCACATCAAAACGAAGAAATGATGATAGTTGAGTTGGGATGCAGGTTACTATGGATGGAAATACAATGGCTGCTGGTGCTGTTGCTGGGAATTAAAGATTTTGCAAAATCCAATTTCAATCGCAAAAGAACTATCGAAAGATACTGTTAATTGTGTGCTTGTGGCTGAAGGTGCTGAAAAGTATGCTGGCAAGAAAGGTTTTTGAAAGAGAAAGAACGTGTTAACAGACCGTGCAGAAACAGTTATATCGTAAACGGGTTAAAGAAATTAAAGAACGAGAATTAAAACCCTATGACGGCCATGATACGGTTGGTGAAGTAGTTTTAGATCATACCGGAAGAATTGTTGCAGGCACTTCTACGAGTGGTTTATTTATGAAGAGATCTGGACGTATCGGTGATTCTCCTATTGTCGGTGAGTGGTTTCTATGCGGATTCTGGAAGTGGGTGGTGCAACTGCAGCAGGCCTTGGCGAAGATTTGATGAAGGGATGCATCTCTTATGAAATTGTTCGCAAGATGAAAGAAGGTCTGACTCCACAAGAAGCTTGTCAAAAGACAGTCAATGAACTAGATACAAAGTTGAAAAAGAGTCGTGGACTTGCGGGTGATTTAAGTGTCGTAGCAATGGATAAAAATGGTAACTATGGTTGTGCAACAAACATCCAGAATTTCTCTTTTGTGGTATATCGAGAAAATGAAGAGCCTACAGTATATCGTGCACAGAATGTTGATGGAAATACGATTATTACGAAAGCTACGCAAGAATGGATTGATGAATATATTCGTGAAAGGATGGAACCAATTCAAGAATGAAGACAGATATTTTTGAGGTATGTGCGGGAAGCGTACAAGATTGTATCAATGCTGAACTTGGTGGTGCTGATCGAGTAGAGTTAAATAGTGCATTATATCTAGGTGGACTTACACCAAGTCTGGCCATATTAAAAGCTTGTAAAAGAAAAGACATCACTTAAGGTTATATGCATGAATCGTCCACGTGCAGCAGGTTTTTGTTATGACGATGTTGATCGAAACAATGTTCGAGGATGCTCAAAATCCTATTAGAAAAATGGTGCAGATTAGGTTTCATTTTGGATTCTTAAACGCAGATGGAGCAATAAACTACACATACAAAGAAGATGGTTGAATTAATTCATTGTTATCGTAAGGAAGCAGTATTCCATAGAGCATTTGATTGTCTCAGATTCATATGTAGCGATTCAACAACTTATCGATTGTGGGGGTAGACCGAATTCTTACAAGTGGCTTTACAAACCAACTGCAATGCAAGGAATTCAAAAATATTTTAAAATTACAATATGAATTTGGTGATAAAATTGAATTGCTAGCAGGCAGCGGTATTAATAGTGATAATATTCAAAATATTTAAAAGGCAGACAGGGATTCATCAATTCCACGGTAGTTAAGAAATGGTGTATTGATTCTACTACAACAGTTGGAAATGTGAGTTATGCCTATCACGAAAGTATATATGATTGTGTCAGTTTGGAGAAAGTAAAAAGTATCGTCCAGGAATTGAGGGTAAGTAAAATGGAAGGCTTAGAGTTAATCTGTTTTTAAAATTATTGCGGCAGTAGGGAGAAGCGAGAAATTCCTATTTAAATGCATATCGTTTTGCAAAAGAGAAAAGATATTACTGCTGCAAAAAGTGCATGCAAGAAAGCGGCAGAGTAATAAAGCACACCAAGCTCATGCAGAACTTATTACACAGAAGCAAATGGTGATAATGTGAATGTGACATTATTGTTAGTGCATGCAGAGACCGAAAGTAATGAGTATGAAACACTTAAGATTATTGGGAAGAGAAATCTTATTTGCGGAAGGACTATAAGCGCATGGTAAAAGCCAAACAGCTAAGAAAGAAAACAACAGATAACAAAACAAAATAATCAAAATGCTTTTCTTGCTAGAAAGTATTTTGCATTCGTGATTGATTTTATTATTACAAAATCGTTTATCACTCTTTGTGACTGGGATTATTATATGGATTGATGAATGGTGGAAAGATTCAGATTCTAAACGGCTTTGAAGGTATGCAAACCAACACAGATTCTTGTATTGTTGCTCAGTGTACTCATCGCACATGGATTCTATTTTTGTCTTTGTACCTGCCAAAATCACAGGTGGATCAGCGATGATGCAGAAGGTTATGCAGATTAAAGTTGTCCGTGAAGATGAGTGAACCAGCGACATAAAAAGACTTTTTCTACGTTACTTCATAGGGTTCTGTTCATGTGAAGGTTTATTCTGTGATGCATTTGGTGTAGTTTTGAGTGGTATTTTTCTTGGAATCTTTTATGGCTGAGGATTTTAGTCGAGATTATCATATTGTAAGTGCAATTAGCAGTTTACTTTCATTAATTATGGCGTTGATGGACAAAGGAAAATATCGATTCTTTCATACAGATTTCTAAGACAATTAGTGAAAGATGAATATGTCGCAAGTGGTAAAGTACTATAGAACTTGATGAATTGACTCATTCTTAAAAGGAATGGGTTTTTATGCATGCATGAATACAATGTATGAAAAGTCAATCATAAAAATATGTGTTATTAGATTATGTGATATACAAACGCTTTCTAGAGGGATTGAAATGAAAAGTTGAGGTTTATATACTAAGTCGTAAATATTGAAATATATATTTGAAAAGAGGGACTACTATGAGATTTCTTTTGATATCTTTTGTAAAGACATTATCAAACGAAAAGATCAATTCGGCTATCGTTTCTAGCGTAGCGATTATCCTATTAGGTTATATCATGCGCCGTAAGAAGGTATTCGATGATCACACAGCGAAAGTATTAACTCAGGTTGTACTTTCTGTATCAGTTGCAGTATTGGCATTTAAGTCATTTATGGCGCCAATCAAACCAGAAACATTTACACAAGGTTTAAACGTATTAATCTGGGGGTATCTTAATCTACATCTTACTCATTTCTTAACAATTCCGCTCTATGCGAAATTTGAAGGCGATGAAAAGGATGCTTTACGTGTATTAAGTATCTTTGGTTCTACAACATTCTTTGGAATTCCAATCGTAAGTGCAATCTATGGTGCAGAAGGTGCATTATATGCATCTATCTTCAACATTGGTTACAGAATCTTCTTATATTCTTATGGATATATCAAGATGAGTGGATTAAAGATGACTTCTAAGAACATCAAGTCTATGTTCTTAAATCCAATCGTTATTGCTACATTCTTAGGTCTATTCTTGTGGCTAGCACAAGCATATTTACCACAGGTTACTGTGGCTGTGAAGGATGCCGCAACAGGTGAAATGGTTGATAAGACAGTTTCATTTATGCGTTTGGATGTTACTTCTCCACAAATTACACAGATTTTAACTTACTTGTCTGGTTTAGCTTCTCCACTTGCTTGGTTAGCAATCGGTTCTACACTTGGTTCAGTAAGTTTCAAGGATGCAATGACAGACAAGAAGGCTCTTTACTATACTTTCATCAAGTTATTGATTATCCCTGCATTCAACATCGCTGTATTAGCAATCTTAACAGTAACTCATATCTTACCAGTTAACCTTGTCTCTCTTTGGTAGCAAAGTTTATTATGATGGCTACACTCCAGCAACAGTTGCGGCTTCTTTATGCAATTCGTTTTGAAAAAGGGTGCCTTGTTGCGTCTAACACTTCATTGATTGCGACTTTAGCAGCTATTATTATGGCTCCCAATTTGGATCGTTATCGTTGAAATGATTGGACATTTTGGGAATCTTTTAATTAGAAAATCGTATTATAATAAAGCGGGATGAGTATCCCGCTTTCATAAAAACTAAAAGGAGTGAAATTATGTCATTTAAAAAGTAGTATGTTATGGTGTTCGACCAAATGATGTAGAATTCTTCACTAAGTATAATAAGTACAACTATGACTTAAAAACATTTGAAGGTTTAACAACACATGAGAATATTACAGAGTGTGAAGGTGCTGACGCAGTTTTATTACGTGGTAACTGTGTTGCGGACCGTCAGAACTTAGAAAAGCTAAAGGAATATGGAATCAAGTATGTATTACACGTACTGTAGGTTTCAATCATATCGATTTACAGGCTGCAGCTGACTTAGGTTTAATTATTTGCGCGTGTTTCCCGATTTATTCTCCAAACGCTATCGCTGAGTTATCCTTAACATTAGGTATGATGTTATTACGTCATACAGCTGCTGCTACTAGCATCTGCTGCAGGTGACTTCGTTGTTTCACCTACATATTTCTCTAAGGAAATCCGTAACTGTACAGTAGGTATTATCGGTACAGGTAGAATTGGTTTTACAGAAGCTAAAATGTTTAAAGGCTTAGGCGCTAAAGTTCTTGGCTATGATGTTTATGAAAATGACGCTTGTAGAGAAGTGTTAGACTATGTAACTCTTGATGAATTACTAGCACAATCGATATCGTAAGCTTGCATGTTCCATACTTCCCTAGTCAAAGAAAGCGACAAGATGGCTAACGCTGAATTCTTCAGCAAGATGAAGGATGGTGCAATCTTCTTAAATACTGCTCGTGGTGAATTACAGGATAACGAAGCAATCTTTAGCTGCTCTTAAGTCTGGTAAGTTAGATGGATATGGAACAGACGTATTCGCTAATGAAACAGCATTCTTCTTCAAGAAGTTAGGTAGTGCTGCAGAGATTTCTGATCCAACAGTTCGCGAACTTGTTCAGATGTATCCAAAGGTAATAGTGACACTTTCACATATTGGTTCTAATACAGATGAAGCTTTAGCAAATATGATTGAATACTCAATGGATAACTCAATGAGATTCTAACAACAGGCACAACAAAGAATCTTGTAGCTCTTTCCCTGAAGCTAAATAATAATCTTTCTTAAGATACTCGTGAGAGTATCTTTGTTTTCCTGGGAATGATATAATTTGAATATACAGGAGATACAATTACAGAACACAAAAGAAGCTGCTCGCAAATGGGAATGTTCTGTTAAGACGGTAACGAAGTTATGTGCGGATGGAGTTATACCACTAGCAGAGAAAGATGAAAAGAGGAAGATGGATAATTCCTTGACGAATGAAAAAGCCCTGTTTCATCGTTTTCGACTTTGTTATCTAATGGATATGATTAACAACTCAAAGAAGGTGTGAGTATATAAACATATTAAATGAGGGTATTAGCAGAGAACTAGTTGAAGGATATAGTACCTCGTGAAAATGCGATGGTTTCTTCTTTTGATGTACATCAATTAGAGAAAAGAACTTCCAAATGCAACTGTCACATCACGAGGTAAAGCACTCATGGAAAGAGAAACAAAAGAAGGCTCTAGCCAACGATAAGTTCAATATAAATTTTTAAAAATTAACACAGGTGTATTTAGTTTTGAAACAGGATATGAAAATACAAAAGGAAAATAATATGGACAGTATTGAAACAGAGCGCTTGATATTACGTAAATTTGTATTCTCGGATAAAGATGATTTATTTGAAATTATGTCGGATGAACAAACGAGTTTAGATGATGGTGGTTATCATGCTTGCAAGGGACAAGATAAAGAATATCTTGCATTAATGGAAATTCTTAGTGCACAAAGAAGATTTAGTATTATCTTGAAGGAAAATCAAAAGATGATAGGAATGATTAACCTTCAAGATGACGCAAGGGCAGTCGCTTCCTATGAGTTGGGTTTTGTTATGAATCCAAGTTACCGAAGAAAAGGATATACGTATGAAGCAGTACATGCAGTCATAGAGTATTATTTTACAAATCATTTAGTACAGATGTTTAGTGTATCCTGTTTTCCGTACAATAAAGCTTCACAGCGTTTAATTGAGAAGTTAGGCTTTGTGTATGAAGGAAAAGAACATAAAGCATTTAATCATGCAGTATACGGTCCAATTGATTTATTATGTTATTATAAGGACCGGGATGAATAGGTAATATGAAGAAAGTAATTATAATAGGATGTTGCGGTAGTGGTAAAAGTACATTTGCAAGACAGTTACATGCATGTACAGGAATTCCATTATTTCACTTAGATCAGTTAAACTGGAATGCGGATAAGAATACGGTAGAAAAAGAGGTATTCTTAAAAAGAGTTCAGGATGTAATTCAAAAGGATTCTTGGATTATAGATGGAAATTATGGTTCTTCTATTGAGATGCGTATGCAAGCATGTGATACGGTATTCTTCTTAGACTACCCAGTAGATGTATGTATTCAAGGGATTCATGAACGTGTTGGGAAAGTTCGTACTGACATGCCTTGGGTAGAAGATGAGGTTGATGAAGAACTGATTGAATTTGTCATAAATTATGAGAAGGAAGATAGACCAGAAGTTTTAAATCTTCTTTCAAAATATAAGGAAAAGGACATTCATTTCTTCCATACTCGTAAGGATGCGAAGGCGTACTTAGAGTCATTAAAATAGCTGTTATTTGTCACAACTTTGTTGTGACTTTTTTGATGGATTATTCATTGACGTACAGTGTGAAAGTAACTAAGATTGTTGTGTAAATGAAAAAGGAGGTGGAGATATGGTCCTAAATAATGAGAAGAAGTTAGGTCCTACACCTAAGTCGACTGGTGTTGAACAAGAGTTTCAACAGATTGCGAAAACAGAGGAATCTAGTCTTCTAAAGGAATTAGCTTGTACACGAAATGGTATAAGCGATGAAGAAAGAGAAGAGAGATTAGAGAAGTACGGCTATAATGATTTGTCTGCGATGCAGAAACATAGTTGGGTGTATTTCCTTGTACATAGTTTTCTGGATGCGTTCATTATCGTTTTACTTGTATTAGCGATTGTGACTTTTGTTGTGGAGTCAGATATCTTATCTGGATCTATTATTCTTGCACTGGCGTGTATGAGTGCAGTAATTCGTTTCTTCCAAGACTATGGTTCTTACCGTGATATGCAGAAGTTAAAAGAGATGGAGCATGATACGGTTAGAATTCAGGTTCCAACGGAAGATGGTACTGAGGTAAGAGAAGTACCGGTGGAAGAAGTGGTTCCTGGTGATATTCAATTGATTGGGTCTGGAGATATTGTCAGTGGTGACTTATATCTTCTTGAAAGTAAGGACTTATTCGTTTCTGTTTCTGCCTTTACAGGGGAATCCATTCCAGTTGAAAAATATAAAGGTGTTGATGATAGAACTGTCAATGCAGCAGAGTTAAACAATATCTGTTTGGGTGGTTCTACTGTGAATTCCGGTACAGGTGTTGGTGTTGTAGTACGTACTGGTAAAAGTTCTTATCTAGGTAAGATTTCTTCTACAATTCATACAAAGAAGAAAGAGACGGATTTTGATAAGAGTTTAGCGAAGATTACAAGGATCTTAATTACTTACATGATTGTAGTAGTTATCTTCGTGTTATTGATTAATGGTTTGGTGAAGAAAAATTGGCTAGAAGCTTTCTTATTCTCTATCTCTGTTGCGGTAGGTATTACACCAGGTATGTTACCGATGATTGTCAACGGAACACTTGCTAAGGGTGCTAAATTCTTAGCGAAGAAGAAGACAATTGTTAAGAATATGTCTGCGATTCAAAATCTAGGTGCCATTGATGTTCTATGTACTGATAAGACCGGTACACTAACGATGGACCATGTTGTGCTTCAGAAGTATCTTGATGTAAATGGTGAGGATTCACATTTAGTATTGAATTATGCATGGATGAATGCATACTACTCTACGGGAGTTAAGAATCTGATTGACCGTGCAATCTTAGCCTATGGCGAAGAGAATGATGCACATAAATACGCTGGTGGTTATGTGAAGTCTGATGAGATTCCGTATGACTTTGAACGTCGTAGAATGAGTGTTTTGATTTCTAATCCTGGTGGTGAACACTTAGGTGGAAATGTTGAAGAAATTCTTCCAATGCCACAAGATGAGGTACTTATTACAAAAGGCGCTTTGGAGTCTGTATTAGAGTGTTGCAGTCGTATTCGCGTGAAGAAGGAATACATGGATATTCACGAAGAAGATCTTGCGAAAATCAACGCTCTTGCGGAAGAATTAAATAAAGAGGGTATGCATGTCATTGGTGTTGCCGCAAAGAAGAAAAATGTAGGTGATACAACCGTCTTCCATGCGGAAGATGAAACAAATATGACATTCTTAGGAATCATTGCCTTCCTCGATCCACCAAAACCAGATGCGAAAGAAGCGATTCGCGGTTTGTATGATGCTGGTGTACATGTAAAGGTTATCTCTGGTGATGCGCCTGTTGTTGTTGAGCATGTATGCAAACTTGTTGGTATGAAGGTTGGAAATCAGAGTGCAATCACAGGTTCTGATTTAGAGAATATGAGTGATGTGGAATTATCTTCTGTTGTAGAGAAGAATGATATCTTTGTACGCTTATCGCCAATGCAATAGAAGCGTGTAGTGGATGCGTTACGCAATAATGGTCATGTAGTTGGCTATATGGGTGATGGTGTAAATGATGCACCTAGTCTACACGATGCGGATGTGGGTATTTCAGTGGATAATGGTACTGATGTGGCGAAAGCGAGTGCGGATATTATCCTGTTGGAGAAGAGCTTGACGGTTATTCTCAATGGTATTTATGAAGGTAGACGTATTTATGGAAATATCTTGAAGTATATGAAGATGGCATTATCCAGTAACTTTGGTAATGTATTCTCTGTACTTATTGCCTCAATCTTCTTACCATTCTTACCGATGTTACCATTACAGATTTTGATTCAGAATTTGATTTACGACTTTACACAGATTGCGATTCCATGGGATAACGTCGATGATGAATTCTTACAGATACCACATAAGTGGAATAGTGCTTCACTTGTGTCATTCATGAATGTCATGGGTGGTTTCTCATCTGTATTTGATGTACTGACGTTCTTGGTATTGTGGTTTATCTTAGGATACAATACACTAGCCATGCAGAATTACTTCCAGACTGGTTGGTTTATTGAAGGCCTGATTTCTCAGATTTTGATTGTACAGTTTATCCGTACATCAAAGCGTCCTATCATTGACTCAAAGTGTGATTCTAGACTAGCTCCAGCATCTGCATTCAGTATTTTTATGTAGGTATTTCAATTCCATATTTATTTGATGATCTAAAGAATACTGTATTTACAGAAATGCCATTTTGAATACTTTGTATATTTGATTATTATCTTGGCACTCTATAGTACTACGAGTTGGAAATCGTGAAAGAAGTTCTATATCAGAAACATGGTTCTTGGTTATAAATAAATGAGAGAATATTGGAATCGATTGGTTTCATATATTCTTTTGTTAAATACTTGGTGGGGATTGGACATAGTAGGAAGATATCAAAATATGTTAAAATACAACTATCAGGAGAATTTATGCAACAAGAACAACAAAAATGCATTTAATCGTCAATGTATTAGTGAAGCACTGATACGCTTGATGGAAACAAAGGCATATGATGATATTTCAGTTACAGAAATTTGCCGTATGGCTTTGGTGTATCACGATATGACATATTATCGAAATTATAGTAGTAAGCGAGAGATATTCAGCGATTATATGAAGATGATCGTAGATGAGTTTGTTCGTGTACAAAAAGCAAAGGATTTAAAAGTACGTTCGTATGAAATGATTCTTGCAGGATTTTTGTATTTCTGTAATTATGAACGCTTTATTGAATGTTTAGATCAATCTAATTTATCTTCTATCTTGCAGGATGGACTTAACTATTATATTGATAGTTACGTATTTGAACAGGGTGAAGATGAGTTGCGTAGATATCATTGTATTATTATTCAGGAGCTTTATTTAATATTTACACGGTTTGGATGCGTAATGGTAAGAAGGAAAATGTTGAGGATGTAGCGAAAATTGTTTACGAACATGTAAAACGTGAACATCAAACACTTTAATTATCATGTATAATATTTAGTAGAGATTTTAGTATTACACGACAAATAGGAGGAATTACAATGAATTGGAAAACGTTAGAAGGATTTGATGAGAAATTAGCGAAGGTCAGCTTTAAAGCACATAAGACTTTTGAGGGTAAGGTTGTTGAAGTTCTATACGGTGCGAAGGATGAAAATGGTAATTTTGTATTACCAAAAGATGATCAAAATGATGGCCATGGTAGATGGTTTGGTATTGAAACTAATGGAGAATATAGAATGTTCTCTTGGCAAAAACCAGCGTATTTAGGTGGTGGCGTAGAATACGGTACTTCTCATAATGATACTGCACTTGAAGATATGGAGAATGATCTTCGTAAGAAACAGGAACTATGCCGTCAAGCAGAGAATATCTCTACAGTAGAAGAGTTTGAACAAATTCGTAAGCAATTTGAAGCAATTGAAAACTGGAATACTCCAAAAGATGAAGAGTATGCAATTTTCGTTTGGTAAGACTTTAGAAAAGTTCAATGCTAGAAGCCAGCGTCAAAGCGCAAATGCGGAAGAAAAGAAGAAGTTGATTGAAAAGGCTGCTAGTTTAGTAGACTCCACAAACTGGAAGGAAACACAGGCAGAATTTAGAAATCTACAGGATGAGTGGGAGACACTTGGTAATGCAGGTGTGGAAGATGATTCCTTATGGGAGCAGTTCAAGGGCTATCGTGACCAATTCAATGATAAGCGTCGTAACTATTTTGATAATCTAACACAAGTACATTCTGAAAATGAAGCGAAGAAGCTTGATTTAATCAAGCAAGCAAAAGAGATTGCAAAGAAGACTGATAACTTCCGCGAGACATCTGAAAAGATGAATGGTCTCATGGATGCATGGAAGTCAATCGGTAGTGCAGGCCGTGATAAGGATGATGAACTTTGGGATGAGTTTAACGCATCTCGTCAGGGCTTCTATGATGAAAGAACAGCGTTCTTCACAGAGCGTGATGAAAAGCAGAAGGAGAGCATTCGTATCAAGAATGCCTTAATTGAAGAAGCGAATACAATTGCTGCCGCAAAGGATTATGGTCGCGAAAAGACAGATCGTATGAAGGCATTAGATAAGGAATGGCGTGCTGCTGGATATTCTGGAAGTGATCAAAATGATGCATTGTGGGAGACATTTACACAGGCAAAAGAAGTATTCTGGAATGGTAAGCGCGAAGATAGTCAAAAGCGTCTTCAGGAAGCCTACGACCATAAGAAGTCTCAACTTCCAATCGTAAGAGAAGAAATCAATAGACTTCAAGAACAAGAATATGAAACAAGTGACTATGAAAGAATTCGTAGTATTCAACGTCAGGTTGAAGAAAAGAAAGCTTTCTTAGAGAAGTTAAAGAGTGATATCGAAGATATCGAGAAGAAATTAAACGCATAATGAAAGACCTCACTTCAAACTGAAGTGAGGTTTCAAATAGATAGGGAAATCAGGATGTTAAAGAATATCGCTAGAGAACATTATAGAGAAGCGATACGTATGGCATGGCCAGCTGTGCTGGAAAGTGTTTTTGTGTCTCTTGCGGGTATTATCGATACACTCATGGTTTCCTCTATGGGTACATATGCAGTAGCGGCTACGGGGTTGATTCTTCAACCGAAGTTTCTTAGTCTTAGTTTCTTCTTTGCGATTAACGTCGCGGTATCTGCATTAGTTGCACGAAGACTTGGGCAGAATAATCGTAGGAATGCAAATCAGGTGTTGATGACTGCACTTTTGATAGTTGTACTATTATGTGTTGTGCTGACGGTTGTTACAGTTATTTTTGCCAATCCGTTAGTTGCGATATGTGGTTCCAACGTAGATACACATGAGGGTGCGGTGATTTACTTTCGGAGTGATACAGGTTGGAATGATATTCAATGTATTATCACTTGTAATTAATGCAGCGCAACGTGGTGCTGGAAATACTAAGATTGCAATGATTACAAATGTGACATCATCAATTGTAAATATTATTTTTAACTATCTATTGATAGGTGGTAACTTTGGTTTTCCTAAATGGGGTTTATTTGGGGCAGCCTTTGCGACAGTATTAGGTACGGTATTTGCTTGTGCTATGAGTGTACACTCCTTATTCCAAAAGGATAGTTATGTTTCGGTACCTTATATTTTAGAAGAGAAGATTAAACCAGATTTTGGCGCATATAATGCGATTCAAAAGTTGGGTGCGAATATTCTTTTTGAAAACTGGGCCATGCGTGTTGGTTTTATGACAACTGCTGTACTTGCCGACAAACTTGGTACAGACCAATTTGCGGCATATCAGGTTGGCATGAATATTATGTCATTAGGTTTTGCGTTTGCGGATGGTATGCAGGTTGCGGCAGTATCACTCATTGGTAAGAGTTTGGGACAACAAAAACCAGAACTTGCGAAAATATATGGACATGCATGCCAATTAATTGGTGTAGTGATTTCAGTGGTATTTGCGGTAAGTTTGTTGGTAGGTGGAAGAAGGCTGAATCAGTTCTTCTTTGCGGATGAATCCGTGGTTGAAATGGGCGTTATGATTGCTCGGTTTGTGGCAGTTATTGTACTATTTCAAATATCGCAGATTATATATGGTGGATGCTTAAGAGGCGCAGGTGATGTAAAATATACATTGATTGTGGCGCTGATTAGTGTCGCAATTATCCGGCCGATTTTAACCTGGGTATTAACTTCCATATTCTCACTTGGTTTAGTGGGTATTTGGTTAGGGGTATTATCAGATCAGTTTACAAGATTTACGTTATTACGTATTCGTTTCCACCAAGGTAAATGGGTGGAATATAAAATCTAGAGAGGCATTCAAATGGGTAATAAGACAAGAATTCGAAAAATGACGATTCTAAGCATGTTTATTGCGATTGAACTCATTATGGCAATGACACCAATTGGCTATCTTAATCTAGGAGCAATTTCCATTACAACAATGCATATACCTGTTATCTTTGCAGGTATCTTACTTGGACCAACGGATGGTGCAATCTTGGGCTTTGTTTTTTTTTGGAATGACAAGCTTTTTAAAGGCAACCTTTGCGCCAACGATAACAAGTTTCTGCTTTTCACCTTTCTATTCAGTAGGTGAGATTCATGGAAATTTCTGGAGTTTACTCATTGCCTTTGGGCCTCGTATTCTATTAGGTTATCTTTCTGGTTTGTTATATACAAGACTAAAGAGAGTTAAGAAGAATACTTTTATCGCAGAATCAATCATCGCAATCGGTATGACATTATTGCATACACTAATGGTAATGGGGATGATTTGGTTATTCTTCGGTGAGGTTTATGCAAATGTGACAGGTTTAGCTGTTTCTGCAGTGATTATTACTGTGATTACAAGCAATGGTATTTTGGAAATGATTGTAGCAGGTTTTATCATTCCGATGATGATGCGTATACTTCGTCCAGTATTAGATAAATTAGAGTTAGGTAAATCTACACATGAATAATGAACAATCATACTATGCACGCATGTGTGCAACAATGAGTGATAAACTGAGTGCTTTAGAAGGTCAGATTCAAAAAGGAATGAGAGTATTAGACTTTGGATCAGGGCCAAGTGATGATGTCTATGAATATGTACGTCATTTTGAAGCAAATTATTATGCTTTGGATAACTCGAGACAAGTACAGATGTTACTAGAGGAAAAGGGGATTCATTGTATTGACCTTGCTTTTTTAAAGAGCACTGATATGCAATTCGATATTATCTTTATGTCGAGTGTATTTCATGAATTACTTTCGTATCTTTCTCGAAATGAGGCAGCAGATACAATGAATGTTGTACTTTCCCATTTGGCTGAAAATGGAAAGTTAATTATACGTGACTGGTGTAGCCCTGAAAATAAGACTATTGCCAAGCTAGAAGTGATTCCAACAAAGATAGATGAAGTGAAGATATGGGTTAAAGAGCTTTCTGAACATGCGATATTTTTAGGTGAAGTTCATGTGGAAGGAAATACAAATCCAAGCAAGTATAGATGATTTATATAATATTTTTATTACATGTGACTTGGGGACTACAGTCAATTTCACGTGAGAGTAATGAATCCTATCTGGTTGATTGTACATCAATTAAACAGTTTATTCTTAATGGTAATCAGAATATTAAGCTAGTCAGCCAGCGTGCATATTATCAATCGGATTATACAAATTATTTGTCGAACTACTTTAAGGATGTAGATGAATTTATAGGACAACATCACATTTGTACAAAACAAGTTTTAGTTCTCCAGAAGGTGTGAGCATATATTTTGCAAAGAAATACGACTAATGATACGTTATAAACATAAGTTAGTATTAACAAACAAAAGGAGATATAAAAATGAAAATTGTTTTTGTGACAAGAATGGGTAATACAGATGAATTAGTAAGACAGAAGCTAGGCTATACAGATGCGATTCAAATCGTTGATGGTAGTGAAAAGGTTGATGGAGACTACGTACTCTTCACATATACAGACGGATATGGTGAAGTTCCAGGTGTAGTTGAAAGCTTCTTAGACAACAATAAGGCTGGTTTAAAGGGTGTTGTTGCGACTGGTTCTATGGCTCGTCATGCGGACACATTCGCAGTGGCTGGTGATAAGATTGTTAAGGACTTTGGTGGTGTATTAATCGCTAAGGTTGACGTTCAGGGAACTGAAGAAGACCACGCTAAGATTAAGTCTGCAATTGCGGCTTTATAACGAAAAGAAAACATCGGTACGCCGATGTTTTATAGTTTATAGAGTCTTACGACTGTTTCATCATCGATACCTTCGATGGAAACATCAATGAGTTCATCACGAGAGGTTGGTACATTCTTGCCAATGAAGTCAGGTCGTATTGGTAATTCACGATGACCACGATCAATCAGTACTGCAAGCTGTATAGCTTTTGGACGACCATGCGAGAATACTGCATCAATCGCAGCTCGAATGGTTCTACCAGTGTAGATAACATCATCTACGAGTACTACTACATAATCTTGAATGTTCTCTGGCAATCTGATATCAGTTGTCTTTGGAGTTTCACTAAGTTCTGTAAGATCATCTCGATATAAAGAGATATCTACCTCTCCAACAGGAAGTTCAACATTTGTGTACTTCTTGATGTTTTCAGCTAGTTTCTTCGCTAGTGGAATGCCACGGCGTTTGATACCAACCAAACATACATTTGGAGATGAACTATCTCGTTCGATAATCTCATGAGCGATACGTGTTAACGAGCGCTCAATTTGTGCTTGATCCATGAGTTCTGTAATCAGTTCCATATCATACCTCGCAACCTCATTATACAAAAAATTAGATAGAAAGTGATAGGTATTTAACTATAAGAAAATCAAGTGAAATTTTAAAAAATATTGAGATTTAAAAAATCCAGATGAATCTCAAAAAGATCTTTGAAATCGTGAATAGAGTACAGTTAAAACAACTACATTTGTAGCCTTGACTATGTGAATGATTATTGTAGGTTGATAAATCAATTATTGAATATGATTTTGATCATAGAGAGTTTGTACTAAGAAGTTTGTATATCACACGGAGAAGTTTTCGTGCACAATGGCCTTGGGCACATCTGTGAGATTTTCCTTGATTACGTTTTTTAGTATAATAGTCATGGAAGGTCGGAGAATATTTACAGACAGTGAATACGGCTTGATACAGTGCCTTGCGCATATATCTTGAACCGTGCTTGGATATAGGCATATGTGCAGCGTCATATTTGCCGGACTGGTATACAAGTGGATCCATTCCTGCAAAAGATATCAAATTTCCCGTGTTCTGAAATTGATTGATATCTCCGATTTCCGCAAGAATCGTCATTCCTGAAATATGAGAAATGCCAGGGATGGAAATGATAGGAGAGTTTAGCTTGTGACTGAATTCTTCTATTTTCTTTTCCAACATACGAATCTGCTCTTCTCTGGTATTGATGATAGCGATGATAGATGTTACTTCCAAATCAATGGAGATGTTATCTTCGCCAACAGAATTCTTGGCAAGCTCTCTGATTTCTTCTGCGGTCACTTTACATTGTCTGCCTCTTCCTTCTATTTTGAGTGCCTTGCGAAGAATACGAATATCTTCTAAGGCAATTGATGAAGCGCTAGGATAAGTTGATAGGAATTTCATATACGCTTTTGAATAGCGTGTCCATGAAAGTGAATTTACTTCTGGAAATACGATATCTAGTGCTCTCTGCAGCCGATTCATATCTTGATTCTGCTGTTCTTGGAGTTGATGATAAAGACGAGTGATATCACGGAATTTACTATTTTCAATAGAACGTACAGAAATGGAACGCCAGAATCTCTTCTCACTTAACATTTCTGCTATTAGAAGCGCATCTTTTCTATCGTTCTTGGCAGATATACCAAGTCCCTTACGACGAAGGCAGGTAGCCCTCGGATTGATGTATTTGACAGTAAATTTCTTGTCGAGTAGGTAATTTGTAAGATTGATCATATAATGACCAGTATCTTCCATACCTACAGAATGTTTTCTGTGAATAAATTGTTTCGTTTTAGAATAGAGTAGATCAAATCCTTTTCGATTGTTTGTGAGAAAGAAGGGTTTGATGAGAACTTCGCCGGTAGAATCGTCGAGTACTGTAGCACAGTGCTTGAACTTACCGACATCGATACCAATGTTGATCATGTAAATGACTCCTTTCAAAATTAATATGTGATGAATACCAGTATCACCGTTTCAGAAGTATCAAAGAATATGGTGCGAAATGTGAACTCACTTCAATAAAAGAAGGGCTCATCTAACTAATAACAATTTCTATACAACGAAGCGGTCAGATAATACCTCACGTAGTCAAAGCTACAAACCTATAAGATTCTAGTACGCATTCACGATCTCAATTCTACACGGTTTCCCAGACCGATACTAATCTGGGTAAGAAAGGAGATGTATACAGATTTTGTTTAGCTGGATGAGCTTAATTTGTATATACCAATCCTATGAATGAAAAGATGAAAAAGACGATATTAGAAACAGAATATAATAAACCTTCAAAAGAAGAGTTAAAAGGGAAGTTAACAGAGTTACAATACGAAGTAACACAGAATGCAAAGACAGAACGTCCTTATCAAAATGAGTACGATGAATTATTTCAGAAGGGTATCTATGTGGATATTGTTTCGGGAGAACCACTATTTTTGTCCACAGATAAGTTTAATTCTGGCTGTGGATGGCCTGCATTTTCTAAGACAATTATTCCAGAAGTAATTAGGGAGAAGGTCGATTTACAGTATGGGATGATACGTACGGAAGTGCGTAGTCGTTATGCGGATAGTCATTTGGGACATGTCTTTGCGGATGGCCCACGGGATAAAGGTGGTTTGCGTTACTGTATCAATAGTTCTTCCTTACGCTTTATTCCGGTTGAAAAGATGGAAGCGGAAGGCTATGGCAGTTATATTGAATTACTAGATAAATAATGAAATGTAAAAGGGATTTGTATGAATGACAAATCCCTTTTAAGTAATTTGGTTATTGTAATGTAGATAATTTTTGTTTCTTGATAATCCAAAGTATCATCGCTGCAACTGTAGAGAATCCAAATAGTGTAGCGTACATAGGGATGCTTGTTGTATCAGCAGTTTTAACACTTGCTTTGGCAATGACAGTGATTGTTGCTACTTGTGTAGCACTTAGGCCATCGTTATCTGTCACCTTATATGTAACGGAATAGGTACCGAGTACATCTTTGTTGAAGCCACCGTCGTTGATAATTTGTACGCGATTTAGGATATTGCCATCTTCGAGTCATCTGCGGAAACGACTAGTGTCATAAGGTCAAGATTATCACCTTGGTAAATTGTTGTATTCTTTACTTCTAACACCGGTGCTTGGTTAACCGCTGTATAGATTGCATAAACTGTCATATCACTATTCACGGTTGTACTACCAGTAAATACTGTGCCTGTACCATCAGCTGCTGTATTCCATTCTTTGAATGCGAAGAAACCAGCTCTACTTGGATTTAAAGGCATGGATTGATTTGTTAGTACATCTGCATCAATGGATTTACCTGGTTCTACGTTAACAACTGCATGGGTTGTACTATCATTCATGAATGTAACTTTGTTTTGGTTGACTCTGAGTGAGTATGTGATGAGTTCTGGCTTATTTGCGTCGCCTCCATCATCTTTACCGCTAGCAAGTTGTCTTCCAGCAAATACGATGGTATTACGATCAATGTGATGTCGATTATCGTTTTCAGTCGCTGTAGCGTCTTGATTTAGAATTGCGTTATTGTCAGTTGTATGAATAAGCTCATATGCACCATAAACATACCCTGTTACAGTACTATTTTGATTAGGTTCGATATCCGTAGTTACCTTGAGACCATCGACGCTTAGTTTCACGGAATTTACTAGACGTATCTTTGCGTATACATCTTTTAACATCTCGTAATTTGTAGGTGCGTTGAGTCTAGCAGTAACAACAACTCTTCTGCCATCATTTTCTTTCGTAACGGATAGCGTTAGATCATCAATACCAGTTAGTGTATAAGTAGTTGAATCAAGAGATTCTAGTCCCTTTGGCAAATCCATTACAAATACTAGTTCGCCATCTGATTGTGTAATTGCAGTCTCAGGCATATTATCCTTCATCATATAATACGCAGGGAATTCGGAGTTTAGAATACTGATAAATTGGGTAAGTAATGTCTTCTTTAAAAGGGATACATCTACATCAAAATCTAAATTGACTGTATCACCAATCATATGCTCAATGACAGCTGTGCTAGATAATCCTCTTTCTCGTATATCTGCACGTGCATTATAGTCGGTGATTCCCATCATTTAATAATTCTGTTGCGTAATTAAAGTTATATGGATTCCACTGTTTTCCACCAGGCCAACGATTAAGGGTAGGGTCGGTAGGTTGTCTATGTGGGAGATCTTTCGCGTATATTCCAAACCATTGATTAATCACATCAAGCACATCAGAATCTACTTGTGGACTGCTTGAAAATCCGGCACTTGGGAAAAATGGAACCAATTCATCGTAGTTCAGTCTGTTATACCAACTTAAACGACTGCTTGTAAAGTAGTCATTTAGATATGTAGGAACTACCCCCTTATAGTTATCATTTTGGAACCAATTTAATTCAGCCCAATAATTATCCTGTGTGTACTCTTTGTATTCGTCAGGCATTTCTTCTGCAATGACTGCGGTATGTAAGAGTGGGGTTGTCATCATTACGCATACCAAGATGAGCAAAAAGTTTCTTTAAGAGTTTCATCATTTCTTCCTCCTTATGATACAAACAATGAACATAGAAAGTTGATATTCGCAAAGGTCAGAATATCGTTGTAGTATTGAAGGATACTAGTTGAATGAACTGTGTAAAATATTGTTGAGAAAGTCACCATTCATTTGAATAAATGAATGGAAGTGATTAGGCAGTTTGCCTAATATGATACATATACTATACTCTTTTTATCTCTACAATGTAAAAGATTTTTATAGGAATAAAGAGAAAAATACCTGTGCTGTATTTCTGCACAGGTATTTCAATAGACTGTATTTCTTGATTATGCGATGGAAGCTGCGTAGATTTTGGCGATAGCTGCTTTTACAGTTGCGTCAAACTCTTCATCAGTTTGTTGGTAGCGTAAGTCCTGTGCAAAGGCACGTGAGAAGGACGCAATCATACCATGGTTCAATGATAGTAGGTGACATGCCTCATCTTGTGAATATCCACCAGATAACGCAACGACTCGTACAACATGTGGATCCTTCATTAGATCTGCGTATAAGTTATTCACAGTTGGAATTGTTAACTTAAACATCACTTTTACATCAGAATCTAATTTTGCAAGATGTTCGTTGATCACTTCTAACATAAATGCTTCAGATTCTGCTTTGTGTGGGTTGTGAATGTCTACTTCTGGTTCAATGATTGCGACTGCACCAGCATTCCATACTTGTAGAGCTATATCAAACTGTTGGGCGATGACATCGCGAATACCTTGTTCATCGTAGTCGTAGATAACAGAGCGCTCTTTCGTTCCAAAAATATGACGATCTTCAACTGCATGTTTGAGTGTTTCCGCAAGATTTGGGATAGGCTTCATCAGTTTGACGTGGTTCTGTTCTTCAGCTAAACCTTTATCGATCTTTAAGATTGGAACGATACCTTTCTCTTGCCACAAATAGTCAGCAGTATACTTGCCATCAATCATACGGTCCATTGTATTCTCGAATAGAATTGCGGCTAAGATACCGTCTTTGTTGAAGGATGGTGTTTTGATGATACGTGTACGCATTTGATGTACGCAATCGAACATCTCCTCCTCATTTGCATAAGCTGTCTCGTCTAGGCCATATGCACGTAAGGCTTTTGGTGTTGATCCACCAGATTGGTCTAAGGCAGCAATAAATCCTAAATCTGAATGCATTCGTTCTAGTTGTTGTTGATTCATTATCTTACCTCCTAGTTAGTACTAACTAACACTACATATATTATAATCCTTTTCATCAAACAGTTCAAAAATATGTGAAGGTAGTGTGAATCGTGTGAAATTTAATAAAAATGATATTATTTTTATCAGAAAATAGTGTAATTTTATAAAACTGCACTATAATATTGAATGTTATTTTGTAAGAATGGAAAGATATTTACTTATGAATTTATCGTATAACGCTTTAGGTTATTTAGTTATATTTCTGCCGATTACGATGTTGTTCTATCAGATAGTTAAACAGAAGTATCGGTGGATGGTACTACTGCTTGCGAATCTGGTTTTCTTCGGAGTATGGTCGAGTTGGTTGGTAGTATATTGTTTAGTAACAACTTTTATTACCTTTTTCGTTGGCAAGAAATTAGGTGAAATGAAAAAGGCACCGGAAGGTGTAGATAAAAAGGTATTTAAGAAACAGAAGAGTCGTATTTTGACAGCTGGTATCTTGTTGAATCTTGCAGTACTTTTGGCTTTAAAGTATACAAACTTCTTTGCGACAGGTATCTTTGCGGTATTACAGCAGTCTTTTACACCGCTCAAGATTTTGGTTCCAATTGGTATTAGTTATTATACTTTGCAGCTTGTTTCGTATCTTGCGGATATCAATAGTGGAAAGATTGAGCCAGTGCAGTGCTATGCAAAACTGTTATTGTTTGCGACGTTCTTTCCAACCCTTGTGGAAGGTCCGATTGCACGATTTAGTGAGATTGGTGAGAAGTTAACAGAAGGTAAGCCAATTAGCCAAGAGAATATGATTAGTGGGTTTGAACGTATTCTTTGGGGTATGTTTAAAAAGGTTGCGATTGCAGATCATATGGCTCCGGTAGTCAATGCAATCTTCTCTAGGTATGAATCCATGGGTGGACTTGTATTAGTTGGAGCAATCTTCTGTACGATTCAGTTATACATGGACTTTGCGGGATCGATTGATATTGCGATTGGTAGTGCAAGGATTTTCGGAATCGTATTACCAGAGAACTTTACACAGCCATTCTTTGCGAAGAATGCCTCTGACTTCTGGCATCGTTGGCATATTACATTAGGTACATTTTTTAGAGATTATATCTTCTACCCAGTATCGCTTTCCAAGCCAGTTATGAAGCTAACCAAGTGGTGTAAACAACATCTAGGTAAGACAGTCGACAAGTATATTGGACCTGCAATTGCGTTATTCTGTGTATGGATTTCCAATGGTTTATGGCACGGTCCACAATGGAACTACATCCTGTATGGTATTTATTACTTTGTACTAATCTTTGTAGAACTGTTCATGGAGAAACCAACAGAAAACTTCTGTAAGAAGTTTTCATATCAACCAAAATGGATTTGGCTATCGTATCTTCCGCTTTGTGAAGTTACTTGTAATTGTGTGCTTTGGTGAAATGGTCTTTGCGGCTTCTTCTGGAGGACAGATTATTACGATGGTACAATCTTTATTCACACGCTTTGATTGGGCTGATGCCTGGTCAACAATTCCATATCTTGGTATGGATGCGTGGGATTACATCACAGTTGCAGTTGCGTTTGTAATTGTGGTGATTGTAGATATCCTAAAGGAAATAGGTTATCCAATTCGCAAGGTTTTTGAAGCTAAACCATTAGTAATACGATGGAGTATTCTATATCTTGTGATATTCTATATTATATTCTTCGGTGCGTATGGACCGGGATATGATATTATCAAAATGATGTACGCTGGATTCTAGCGTCAAAAGGAGAAAAACAATGGAAGAATTATTAGAAATTTTAAACGACATTAAAGATGATGCGGATTTTGAAAACTGCACAACATTGATTGATGATGCAGTATTAGATTCATTTGATATTTTATCAATTATCAGTGCTTTGAATGATCACTATGACATTCAGATTCCAGCATCTGATATTGTACCGGCAAACTTCAACAGCGCTGCTGCGTTACTTGCGATGGTACAAAGACTACAAGCTGAATAAGTTTGTATTCATTTGTAAACAGTTAGGAGTATGTATGAAGAAAGCATTAAAACCAGTTGCCTTTTTATTGGTTTTGGTATGTTTACTGATCGGTACATCATATCTTGTAGCACCAAAGGGATATGAAAATGTATATGACATTCAGTTGGTAAATCGAAAAATTGATGCAGTGAGCCAAGAAAAAGAGAATACGCTGGATGTCTTATTTACAGGTGACAGTGAGGCCAGTAATACATTCTCTCCTTTCCAGTATTGGAAAGAACAGGGTATCGCTTCCTATAATCTAGGTGGTAGTGCACAGCGTTTAAATGACTGCTATACCGTTCTAGAAGAAGTATTAAAACATCAAAAACCAAAAGTCTTGGTGCTAGAGCCAAATACTTTGTTCCGTAAGAATGCAGTTTATAACAAGGAAGATTCAGTATTGATGATGGCAGAACAGATATTCCCTGTACTACACCATCACAATATCTATAAGTCAATCAATCTTGGTGTTAATTTGCTTGGTGCAACTAAGGAAAACGCATATGCGGATCAATGTAAGGGATATTATGCACGTGTCAAGATTCGTCCATATCAGGGCTCTGATCAGTATATGAAGACAAATAAGCGTGAAACGACAATCTATCCTGAGACGATGGAGTACTTTGAGAAGATTGTACAGTTATGTAAAGAGAATCAGGTTGAACTGATTATGGTGAGTTCGCCATCTCCAAAGAACTGGAGTGATGAACGACATGATGTGATTCAAGAACTATGTGATAAATACGGAATTACATACTATGATTTAAATAAGTTTGATGATGCTCTTGCGCTTGATTGGACGACAGATACATTAGACCGTGGTGACCATTTAAATATCAATGGTTCTAAGAAGGTTAATGCTTATTTTGGTAAGATTTTAAAAGAAAAGTATCACATACCTGATCACCGTGGAGAAGCGGATTACGCCATCTGGGATCAGCAGGCAGCTGAGTTAAAGTTATATTAAAAGAAGGTTCTCGATTACGAAGAGAACCTTCTTTTGTTTAATGATATGAATATGCGTTTGAGTTTGCGTTTGCAGTACCTGTTAAATTTACAGGATAACGATAGTACGCTACAACCGCAATATCATTTGGAACGTTCGCATTCATATATGCGGCGGAATCATTCGGCAGGTTGATACAACCATGAGATCCTGCATATGTATAACGGTCACCACCGAACCATGGTTGCCATGGAGCATCGTGGAAGCCGATGTTATATGCAAATACGATAAAGTAGTTTACTGGTGAATCATATTCAGATCCATCGTAATCTGTACCTTTTAAGTGTGTGTTTGTAACACGGTACTTAATACGGAAGACACCATCTGGAGAACCACTACCCATGTTGAGGTTTCCTGATACGATAGGAGATGAGAATACACGTTCACCATGTAATACGTAGTACATGACTTGGTTTGTGTAATCAAGTTCTACATAAGTATCACCGATATCATTTTCTAAAGTACCTTGTGCACTTTGCGACCACATTGGTTGTCTTTCAACCATCATGCCAGATTCAAGATCTGACTTTAACTGTGTAAACTCAGAATCCTTATCTAGAATATAACCATAGTCACCACCGCCGATTTGAATATCATCGCCAGCTTGTGTTCTAAATGTACGTACTTTACCGTAGGTATTAAAGTTTGCGGCTAGTTCTTCTACATATGCTTGTAACTTAGCATCATCAACGGTCACGTCATATGTATCAGAAATGCTTAATACTTTTAGTACAGATGCTTTATCCATGACTTTCTTAGAATCACCAATCGTGTAGGATACTGTACTCTTTAAGTAGCTTTCGATTTTCTTTACAGCATTTGTAATCTGCTCAGATTCTGATGTGATTTCTGGTGCTGTGAAGTTATCTTTATTCAGTGTTAATTGGTAGGTTTGATTATTGATGGCCTCATCAATTTCTTTTTGTACTGCAGCTGTATCTGCGCCATACTTCGCTTCAACAACTTTGTATGTATCATCGTGAATTGAGATTGTTGCGTTGACTGGATCTTTTGTTAGTGACAACAAATCTTCTAATTGTTTTTGGAGTTTTGTTTCACTGTATTCTACTTTAATCTCTTTGTGTTCAGGTTGAATCAAAGAGAGTGGCCAAGTAAATACATTCTGTGCTTTGATTTCTTTTTCAACAGATGCCTTCGCGTTGCTTGCTAGACTAAATGAGATATCTTTACCCTTTACTTCATAAACCTTATCTCCAGGGGCGGTTACTTTAATTTTATAGGTTTTGGTAGAGTTTGTAAGTGTATCGATACTTGAATCTACATCCATAAAACTTTACATCTGTATTACCAACTGTTGTGCGGTAGAAGAAATGTTGTTGGAAATAGATAACACCTGCAATATATACGCCGATAGCGATGATACTCACAACTGCTAAGAGTATGAGTAAAACCTTACCGACGCCACCTTTCTTTTTTTGTTGTTTTGATCTGGCAGACATATATTCACCTCGTACGTCTCAATATTCTTCAAAATATACATGACAAGTATAGCATAGATGTATAAAAATATCTCATTTAAAAACTATGAAACAAGGGCATAAAACTGATAAAATAGAAGGGATGTTATGGAGGAATTATGAAGGCTTTAGTGATATTAATAGTACTAGTAGGCATATTGTGTTTAATTGGGACAATTACGTTTGTAAAACGTTTTAAAGCATTTGGAAAGAGTATCTTTGAAATGCAAGCTACGCTTGATTGTGATGAATTCACAATCACTGAACAAGGTAGTTATGCGATTTGGTTCAGGGCACCGTTAGGTAAATTTTTCCTACCCAAGATTGAATATTGCGATAAAAAGAGTGGAAACTGGTGAGAAATTCCCTTTATATCGTACGACGTTCAAAGTAGAAAAAAGCACCTTTACACAACATTCTAGACAACACTTTTGGTTTGATGCTGAACCAGGTAACTATCTGATGACGATTCAGCGTAGTACAGATGCAGAGAATATTCCTTTGCTTGATAAGTTATTTAGCACAAGATGAACAGCCACTAGATGGTTGTGACATATTTAGTACAAAGAGAATCAATCCTACTTTGATAGTAGCTGGTATTGTGATTTCAGTTGTTGCTGTGAATGCAATTATGTTTGCCATATTCCTACTTGCAGGACGAATCTAAGCAACAAAGCAACTGTGTAGTATAATAGACGAAGTACATTGAAAGAAAAGAGGCTATTTATGAAGGAAAAAATCTATCCATTGTTATTTGGTGGTGATATAAACGTATACTCTGTTGCAAGAGCGTTCCATGAAGCGTATGGATTACGTTCTACATGTTTTGGTAAATATTTATCTGGACCTGCGTATCGCAGTTCTATCATTGATTATCATGCATGTGAAAATAATGAAGATGCAGATGCGTATGTAAAGAATGTTGTAACTTTCGCAAATAGTCACCAAGATGGAAAAGTACTTGTCGTAGGTTGTGGTGATGCATATGTAAAGTTAGCTGCTGAAAATAAACACTTATTTCCAAAGAACTGTATCGTAGCAGGGATTGACGCAGAACTTTTAAATATCCTTATCAACAAAGAGAAATTCTATGAGATGTGCGACAAGTATGGTTTAGACCATCCAGCAACATTCATCTACCACAAAGAGATGGGCCATGATTTCACATTACCATTTACAGCGCCATTTATCTGTAAACCTTCAAATTCCGTAACCTATTGGGAACATCCATTTGAAGGCAATGATAAAGTGTTTATCTTACAGACAATGGAAGAATTATACGATGTGCTAGATCGTTGTTATGCGGCTGGATATCCAGATACAATGATCATACAAGATTGTATCCCTGGTGATGACTCCTATATGCGTGTATTAACAAACTATTCTGATAAGAATGGACAGGTTAAGATGATGTGCCTTGGCCATGTCTTACTAGAAGAACATACACCTCATGGATTAGGGAATCATGCGGTTATCATGACAGAAAAGAATGAAGAAATCTGTATGAAGCTAAAGAAGTTCTTAGAAGATATTCACTATGTTGGATTCTCTAACTTCGATATGAAATATGATGAACGTGATGGCAAGTTAAAACTATTTGAGATTAACTGCCGTCAAGGAAGAAGTAACTACTACGTTACAGGTGCAGGCTTTAATATCGCTCGATATCTAGTGGAAGATTATATTGAAGGTAATGAACTTCCATTTGAAATCTGTGAGAATGAAAGCTTATGGCAGGTGTACCATCTGATGTCGCAAGAGACTTTATCGTATCTTCCTACCACGATAAAATGAGACAACTGGAAAAAGCAGGTAAGATGACAAACTCCCTTGTATATAAGGGGGAAAAGAATCTCTTCCATCGCTTATGGGTTTGGTATAACTTAAAGAGACAAAGAAAGAATTACGAGACATACGCAGTAAAGAAATCATAGAGGTGTCATGTATGGAGCAGACAAAAGATAAATTAGGTATCTTAGGTGGAATGGGTCCACAGGCAACGCAAATCTTATATCAGTGGATTCTAGATCGCACAGATGCGGTTTGTGACCAAGACCATATTCCAACAATGATACTATCTGATACAAAGATGCCAGATCGCACAACTGCAATTCTATCTGGTAATGAGAATGTCGTGTTTGAACGCATGTTGCATGATTGTCATTTGTTAGAGAATTGTGGTAGCTGCTGTATTGCGATTCCATGTAATACATCGCACTACTTTGCAGATCGTTTACAGAAGGAAATCTCTATTCCAATTATTCATATGCCACGAGAAACGGTAAAACGCTTAGCACAAACAAATCATAAGAAGGTGGCGATTCTTGCGACAGATGGCACAATTAAGACAGGCGTATATCATCGTGAAATCGAAGCTGCAGGTATGCAAGCATGGCAGCCAGACGCTGAGACACAAAAGAAGGTGATGTCCTTAATCTATGATGAAATCAAGCGTGGAGAAAAGGGTAATCGTCATAGCTTTGCGGCAATTGATAAAGCAGTAAGAGATGCTGGTTGTGATTGCGCAATACTTGGCTGTACAGAATTATCTGTATATCGTGAATATCATGGACTATCTTCATTCTATATTGATGCGATGGAGGTTTTAGCAGAGGAATGCATACGCTTCTTTGACCGTGAACCACTACATGTATAGGAGGTTTAGATGAAGAAATACTTATTAAAAGACTATATCTCACTTTTACAAGAGAAAGAATGTATTGGGTGAAGTTCATTTCTCTGATACATGCATGAATACTGTCGTGGAACTTGTATCCTGCGATTCAAATCAGGTTGTTAGTAATACATTATTCTTGTGCAAAGGCGTACACTTTAAAGCACAGTACCTACAGGATGCGGTGAATAAAGGTGCCTTTGCATATTTAAGTGAAGTAGAATATCCAGAGGTTAATATTCCATGGATTCCACTAACAAATGTGCGTTATGCAATGGCAAACCTTGCGACGATGTACTACAACGATCCATGGAAAGAACTGAATGTCATTGGACTGACTGGCACAAAAGGAAAGTCCACAACGACATATTATGTAAAGACAATCTTAGATACATATCTTGAACGTGTTGAGAAAAACGAAAGTGCAGTGATTTCTTCGATTGGCACCTATGATGGTGTTGAACGTTTTGAATCACACTTAACAACACCAGAGCCACTTGATTTAGAAAGACACTTCAGAAATGCTGTTGAGTCGAATATTGATTTTGTAACGATGGAAGTATCTTCACAAGCGTTGAAGTATGACCGTGTACTTGGTGTAAACTTCTCTGTTGCGGCATTCTTAAATATTGGTTATGACCACGTATCATCGGTTGAACATCCTACTTGGGAAGATTACTTTGCGTCTAAGTTACGTATTTTTGAGCAGTGTACATATGGTTTAGTGAACTTAGATTCTGAGCATTGTGAAGAAATTTTAGAAGCAGCCAACTAGTAAGAAAGTAGTTACGTTCTCAGAAACAAAGGAAGCAGCCGACTTCTATGGTTACAATGTTCATAAAGTTGGAAATGATATTGTCTTCAATGTACGTGGAAGTGACTTTGATGAAGAGTTTAAACTATCAATGCCAGGATTATTTAATGTATCCAATGCACTATGTGCAATTTGCATAGCACGCTTGTATGACATTCCTGTTAGTGACATTCAAGCAGGTCTCTATCAGGCAAAGGTACCTGGACGTATGGAAATCTATACATCAAATGACCCAAAAGATAACCGCAATCGTAGACTATGCACATCACCAGTTATCCTTTCAGAAATTATTTGAATCTGTACGAAATGAATATCCTGGATATCGTGCAACGATTATCTTTGGCTGCCCTGGTAAGAAGGCACAAGATCGCCGTCATGACCTCGGAGAAATTGCAGGTAAATATGCTGATTATATTTACTTAACCGAAGAAGATGCTGGGGAAGAAGACCCACTGGCAATTGCCCAGGAAATTGCAAGAGCAGTCGAAAAAGAAAAGGCACCATACGAAATCATTATCAACCGTGAACAAGCCATTGCGCGAGCTGTGGAAGACGCCGCAAATGCACAAGGTAATACAGTTATCTTGATTACAGGTAAGGGTGCAGAAACACGTCAAAAACGTGGCACTGAATACATTCCGGTTATGTCGGATGTCGAGTGCGTTCATTTAGAGTTAAAGAGTATAACGAGAAATAAAATAATAGCATCTTCCTTGTACAAATGCATATCATGCATACAAAGGGAGATGCTTTTAGTCTAATAGTGCCGACAACAGGAATTGAACCTGCGACCTACGCGTTACGAGTGCGTTGCTCTACCAACTGAGCTATGTCGGCGATGTAATTATTATACGTAATATCAATACTGAATTCAAATCATATTCAGCAGAAATATGATACAGTAGAATACAGAAAAACGTGAGGTATATTATGAAATTTACGAAGTTAATGTTAACAATGTTATTGGTTTTGGCGGGATGTGGTAAGGCAACACCTGAGGCACAGGCTAAAAAGACAGCAGAAATATTTATCAATGCATTAGATGCTGGAGATACAGCAAAAGCAAAGGAACAATCCAGTGAAGATGTTCAAAAGATGTGCGATGCGATTGAATCATCCTTTAAGACACCAACTGGTTTTTCAACTTCAGCAGATTTGTCTGATGATGCGAAGAAAAAACTAGCTGAAATTGAAAAGGAAATTAGAACTGCATCTTTTGAAAATCCACAGATTAAAGAAGTAAAAGAAGTAAATGAAAGAAAATATGAAGTAATCTTCTCAATGGACTACTTAAATACGACAGAAATCAGAAAATATTTTTACGAGGTGAAGAATACAAGGCACTGATTGCGACGCTATCCGTCGAAGCAACACAAATCCAAAATAAAGACAGTGAAAGAAGCTGCTACAAAGTATATGATGGAAAAACTTGTGAGAGAATATCTATTCGGTATATACAGAAAATTTCAAAAACAAGGAATATACGAATGAGGATTCTGTCATTACACTTGAACAACAAGACGATGGTAAGTGGTTTGTGACAGATATCAAAGGCGCAAGTCAAAATTAAAAATATTTGAGGAATAACAAATGTCAAAGAAGAAAATTGCATATATCGGTGCAGACCCAGCTACCCCATATAGTATTCAAACACTAGTAAAACTTGGTGAATATGATGTAGAAGTATTTGATATGAATGATCGTGCGGGTGGTGCTTGTTATACAGGAATTCCACAGTTTCGCTTCAATACAAGTTTTATTGATAAGTTGATGGATGAACTTACAGCTGCGGGTGTTCAGTTTCACTTTCAAACTACAATAGGAAAAGATATTCTATTCAGTGATTTGCAACAGACAGTTTGACCGTATTGAGTCGCAATTGGTGCCCAAGTAGAAAATATGTTTGGCCTTGAAACGAAAGGTGGCTGTATGGCAGGTCTAACCTTGTTACATGACTTAAATATTAAGCACATGCATAATTTCTACAAAGAGAATTACAAACACGCCATTGTATGGGGTGGTGGTAATGTTGCAATGGATTGTTCAAGAAGTCTTGTGCGTATCATGGATGATGTAAAAATCATCTATCGTCGTAGCGAAGCGGAGATGCCATGCACCTAAGGGCGAAATCAAAGATGCACGTAATGAAGGAGTTACATTCCATTTCTTAGAAAATATTAAAGAAGTATTGCGTGATGAGACGGGAAAAGTAACTGGTGTGAAGGTTATTACAATGGAACTTGGTGAACCAGATGAAAGTGGAAGAAGATCAACCCATGAAGTAGCAGGAAGTGAACATATCATTCCATGTGATTTGGTTGTGGCAGCAATTGGACAAAAAGTAGACTTTAGTGTTCTAGATGAAAAACTAAATTTGACTTCCGGTCAACATCAGAGTACAATAGGAAATGTACTAATAACAGGGGATGCATATTTGGGTCCTCAATCTATCGCAACAGCGATTAAGGACGGGCGAGAAGTTGCGAAAGAAGTACATGAATCGTTTATTGAAATAGAAAGATAGAGGGAATGATATGGATCAATATCGTACAGGAATCAATATGTTGGTTGCGGCCGCAATCCTTCAGAGCACTTATATTATGTACACCACTAGGTTAGTTAGCGATTATTAGATTGTTCTTAAACATCGCATGTTTAGTAATAGTGATTGGTGGTCTATGGTACTTATACCAAGCAACTGGGGGACAAAAGATAACAAACGGTTTGATTTACACAGTACTTGCGATGGTAGCTTATCGTGTTGTGTTAGGAATCATCCATAGTATTTTAGGTGGTATTATCACACTTGTAATTGTATGGTATGTGCTCTATGTTACTTACGTGTATATAAGTAAGTGAAGAAATCCCTAAAATTTGTGAAACAATAAGAGTAAAACGTAAATAAAAGCCGAAAGGAAACACGTAGATATCATTTGTGGTGCCTTCGGCATTTTTCTAGAAAAATTAAAGTAATAATGATCTTAAAATTATAAATACTTAAAGGATTTCAATGTGTTCAACAATATATAATTGTGAGAAGATTAAATCAGTTTAATTGATATTAACAACAAAAATATTGTTAATACTATTCATGCAAAATATAGGGGGGGTATTCTTATGAACAAGAAACTATTATCAGGATTATGTGCAGCAGTACTCTTATCAGGTTTAGTAGGTTGTGGACCTAAGGAACCAAAACAAGATACTACAACAAGTACATCTACAAACGAAACAAAAGAAACAGAAAATAACACAACAACTACTACAACAACTCTGAAGTAACAGAGAAGAACTTCAAAGACTTCCCAGAGACAGACGAAAAGTACTTCACATATGAAGAGTGGCAGGAAGGCTACGCAATATATAGTTGTACTTCTGATGACAAGGTTGTTCGTGTACCAAAAACCATTAATGGAAAACCAGTCATTGCGATTGCACAGCGTGGTATGGCAAATCTTGAAAAATGTGAGGCAATCGTCTTACCAGATACAGTAAGATATGTTGGAGAGTCATCTTTTGGTCGAGATAAAGCATTGAAGTACATTTATTTAGGAACATCTTTAGAAACTGTAGATGATCACGCATTTTTAGGAGCAAGTTCTCTAGAGTCTGTTGTATTTCCGAAAGGAACAAAATCAATTGGTGAATTGGTATTTTCAGACACACCATCAATCAAATCGATCACAATACCTGAAAGTGTAACTGAAATAACAGACTTATTCTACTTCCCGGAAAATTCAAATAAGAATGTAGAAATTCATACACCGAAAGGATCGGCTGCAGAAGAAGCTGCGAATAGTCTAGGTCTTAAAGTAGTAAATGACTAAAGGGAATAGTATGAAAAGAAATTATTATCGAGGCTTATTGTAGCAGTACTCTTATCAGGTTTAGTAGGTTGTGGACCTAAAGGAACCAAAACAAGACACTACAACAAGTAGTCAAACAAACGAAACAAAGGAAACAGAAAACACACACAGATACAACAAACAGTTCTGAAGTAACTGAGAAGAATTTTTAAAGACTTCCAGAGACAGATGAAAAGTACTTCACATATGAAGAATGGCAAGAAGGCTATGCTATTTATGGTTGTAGTTCAGAAGATAAAGTTATCAATGTACCAAAAACCATTAATGGAAAACCAGTCATTGCGATTGCAGAGCGTGGCTTAGCAAATAATCAAACTTGTGAGGCAATCGTATTACCAGATACAGTTAGAGTTATCTCTAAATCTGCATTTACTCTTGATGTAAATCTAAAAATTTATCTATTTAGGTAGTTCTTTAGAGCGTATAGGTGATAACGCATTCAACGGATGTAATTCTTAGAATTCGTTAGTTCCCCGAGATGGAATGCAGGAAATTGGAATTAATGTATTTGCGAATGCAAAAGTAATTAAGTATATAGAAATTCCTGCAAAGTGTAACGAAATCACAGGATGTATTTTTATATTCACAGCAAGTAATAATCCAGATGTCGAGATTCGTACACCTAAGGGATCAAAGGCAGAAGAGGCTGCCAATAGTTTAGGACTCAAGGTTGTAAACAATTAATGCAGTATTAAAATTAGTATTCATAAAGAAAGATAGTGTGAGAAAACTCTATACTATCTTTGTTTATTTCATAAATGATGCTGATATATCCCTGGATAAAGATCCACATGATGATAAAGTGGAATAATATAGGTCACATATAGGCGTGCCCATTTAGGGAATTTGATGCCTTTTCCTTCGTTTGCTTCTGCAAGGAAGTTACCAAAGCCCCATCCATATTTGCTTGTACAGAATAGGAGATAGATTAGACAGCCTATTGGTAGTAGGTTATTACTAACGATAAAGTCTTCTAAGTCCATAATATTTGTGCCTGCACCTAACGGTGTAATGTTTTGCAATACATTAAATCCTAATATACATGGTAGTGATAATACAATAATGACGATTGCGTTGATGAGTGAGGATTTCTTAACGGATACTTTTGTTAAATCAGAGCTAAAGCCAATCATATTTTGGAAGATAGCGATAACTGTTGAAAGAGCTGCGAAGGACATGAATAAGAAGAATAACGCTCCCCATAATTGTCCTAAGAACATGTGGTTAAATATATTTGGTAATGTCACGAATATAAGTTTTGGTCCTTGTGATGGTTCTACACCAAATGCGAAACATGCTGGGAAGATAATGAATCCAGCCATGATGGCCACAAGTGTATCGAGTCCTAGTACGTGTAATGCTTCACCAGTGAGCGCTCGTTTTTTGTCGATGTAGCTGCCGAAGATTGTCATTGCACCAATACCAATACTGAGTGTAAAGAAGGATTGGCCTAGCGCTGCGAAGATAACTTTACCGCTACCGACTTCCTGAATAGCTGCTAGGTTTGGTTTGAGATAGAATTCTAGTCCTGCTTGTCCTCCTTTTAAGAAGATGGAGTTGATTCCTAGTACTACCATTAAGATGAGTAGGGCAACCATCATCTTAGAAGTGATTTTTTCTACTCCGTTTTGTAGTCCTTTAGAACAGATGCCAAAACAGAGTATGACTGTAATTGCCATGAAGATAAACATTGTAAGTGGTTGGTTCATTAGACTACCAAATTGTTCACCAACTGCAGTTGCGTCTAAACCATTGAAGTCTCCACGTAATGTCTTAAAGAAGTATAGTAATAACCAACCTGTGATAGTTGTATAGTACATCGCAAGCAAGTAGTTGCCACCCATACCGAACCATTTATAAATATGCCACTTTGTTCCTTTTGGCTCTAATTCATCAAAGGCGAGGGCAATACTTTTTTGGCTGCCTCTACCAACCGCATATTCCATAATAATGATTGGTAGACCTAGTAATATTAAACACGCAATATAGATTAGTACGAAAGGCTGCTCCACCATATTGTCCAACGATGTACGGAAATCTCCATACGTTACTAAAGCCGATTGCACAACCTGCGGATAGTAAGATAAAGCCGAGGGCGTGATGAGAGTTTTTCACGTTCCATAATATATACCTTTTATAATGTCATATCATACCAAATTCTTTCGAGTTTTATATATAAAATGTAAAAATATGAAAAAGATATAGTTTAATGAAAATAATTACTATATCTTTTCAAAATAATATTTTAAGTATTTATGCGGCTTTTTCAATCTTTTTCGAAGTTTGCACTATTTGTTACCTACAACGATTACAGTATCTGGATGATTTGCATCTTTGATCTTAGCGCGGTCGAAAGTAATTAGTTTATCACCTGCATGGATAACATCATCTTGTTTTACAAATGCTTCAAAGCCTTCGCCATTCATCTGTACTGTATCAACACCAACGTGAATGAGTACTTCTAAACCGTCCTTAGATTGTAATCCAATTGCGTGTTTTGTAGGGAATAACATCATCACTGTTCCATCAAATGGAGCGTATACTGTTCCTTCTGTTGGGACAATACCAACGGATTGACCCATTGCTTCACCTGCGAAGACTGGATCTGGGATTTCACTTGCAGGAATGACTTTTCCCTTCACTGGAGAAAGGACTGTACCTTTTTCTGTTGTGATGATTGTTTCTGCTTGTGGTGTTACAGGAACAGGAGTAGATGAGGTTGTTTCTGTTTCTTCACCAGCATCTTCTTTCCAAAATAAGAACGTTAGTACAAAGGATGTTCCGCCTGCTACAAGTAGCAGGATAGTATATGTTAGTGGGTTTGATGCGATGAGGTAGCCTGGAATACCTGTTACACCGTTGGCTGTTGCACCAATGTGGAAGATAGCTCCTACTAAGGCACCAATCGCACCACCAACTGCAGCGAATACAAATGGCTTCATCAAGCGTAGGTTTACACCGAAGATAGCTGGCTCTGTAATACCTAGGGAAGCAGAGAGTGCAGATGGGATAGCAATTGTCTTACGCTTTGCGTTCTTTGTCTTTAGACCTACAGCCAAGCAGGCACCAAACTGTGCAAAGTTTGCGGCAGAAGCGATAGGCATCCATGTGTTTAATGCGCCTGTACTGAGCATACCTAACTCAATTGTGTTGTACATGTGGTGTAGTCCCATAACAACTGTGATTGGGTATAGAGCACCCATTGCTAGAGCACCGAATGGGTTAGCAACTAGCACTGTTGCGGCAGATAACACCCAAGTTTCAAGTGTCGCAAAAATAGGACCAATCACCATGAATGTGGCTCAAAGCAGTAACGATGACAGTTGTTAGTGGTGTTACGAATAGGTCAATCATTTCAGGTACAATCTTGTGTAACTTGATTTCGATCTTACTCATTAACCATACCGCAATGACAACTGGGATAACGTGTCCTTGGTAACCTAATTGGTTGACTTGTCCAAGTGTATAGCCAAAGATGTTAATGCCTTTACCAAATAGATACCAAACACCATATCCATTTGCAGCGTTCCAACCGTTTGTGAGTGCTGGATGAACCATCATCAGTCCGATAACTGCACCTAAGAAGATATTTCCACCAAATACATGTGCTGCAGACACTGCGACTAGTACTGGTAAGAATGCAAAGGATGTATTAGAAGCCATGTCTAAGAATGCATACCAGTCAGTAGACGCAAAGGACGGAATTGCCTTACCTAGCGCTTCTACAAGACCCATCATTAAGCCAGCTGCTACGATAGCTGGTAGGATAGGTACGAATACATCACCAAGTGTCTTGATTAATTGTTTCCACCATGGCATTTGTGAAGCTGCTGCAGCTTTTACATCTTCTTTACTGCCAGCAGTTACTCCGCTGATCGCAATGAATTCATCGTAAACTTTATTCACAGTACCGGTACCGATAATAACCTGTAATTGTCCACTAGAATTAAATACGCCTTGAACACCCTGTACGTTTTCTAATGTCTTTACGTCAACTTTACTGTTATCCGCAATCACAAGACGTAAGCGTGTAGCACAGTGTGCAGCACTGATAATGTTGTCTTTGCCACCAAGCGTCGCAAAGATTTCTTCTGCACATTTTCTATAGTTTAGTTCCATAAAAGAGCCCCCTTCTTTTTTGTGTAATAGCTCGGTATCATTTTACAATAAAAATGAAAAAGAAAGATAAAAGATTGTTGAAATGTGACACAACTCATATGTTGATAAGACAAAGAAAAACATAAGGGCTTAGGCTCTTATGTTTTGTTATCGATACGATATTGATTTGGTGTACTACCTGTATGTTTTTTGAAGAAGGTATAGAAGTAATTTGAGTTTTTCAAGACCTAGCTTAGAAGAGATTTCTAACGTCGATAAATCGGTTTCTATCAGTAGTTGCAAGTTCTACACGACTAATATTGATATATTCCTTCATTGACATTGCATACTGGGATTTAAAGATACGGTTTAAGTATGTAGCGTTATAATCCATTGATAGTGCGACACTATCTGCAGTTAAATCAGTATCACATAAGTGTTGGTCGATATAATTCTTTGCGTTAGAAATTAGATCGAGTATCTTTTCTTCTTTCATATTGGCAAGATACTGACTATATGCATGCATGAGATTTAGAATGTAGCTGTTAATCTCTTGGATATCCGTTGTTGTACTTAATTTATTTTCAAACTGATATGTAGGTAAACTTGGAATCGACGCAATAGAACGGATACGATCACGTAAGCCGGAATATAGTTTTGTATAGAAAAATTGTAGGGGATTGTAATGCAGGGATTTCATGAGACTAAACCACTCTTGGAATATTGCAGTAATTTCTTCCTCACGCCCGTGTTCGACTGTATAGAGTAAACGTTGTTCGGTTTCTTGAATCGTAGAGAAGTTTGTCATGAAGTGTGGCATATCTGACTCTCGATAGAAGAATTTTGTGGAATCTAGAATACGTAGGAAGTAGAGTTGGGATAACTTCTGATATGATGTATAGACTTTCGAGAGTGGTTTGGCATCACCTAGGAATACTTTGATGTGATGTGATTTTGCGTAATTCGATAGCGCCTCAATATCTACCTCATTAGTGATGACGGTGTAGAGGTTATTAATGGTATGAACTTCTTTCTTCTCACCAAATAAAGTAAGAATCTGTTTGTTCGCTAAACTATCTAAGATACAGATGTAGATGTCTTTTGTCGTATCAAAGTCAAGTGGATTTCTTAAGAGTGGAAGTTTCTGGTTTAAGGGTAACTTGGTTAGATAGTCCTGTTTGGCTTTGTGGGTCGCTTCTTCCATCTTGTGCTGTTGGTCGTGAATCCATAGTGTAACAGCGTTATTCACAGAGCTTTTGGATGAGGATTTGAGTTCAAACTTATCCATAATCTCATAAAGTGGTGTGTAGTAATACTTATTAATAAAAGTAACCTAATATCACAATCAGGATAAAGTTAATCACGATAATCTCTAAGAATAGAGGAACATAAGATGAGAAACGGTTGATAATACTGTTTGATTTAACCTGTTTTTACAATATATAGATTGTAATCTGGTTGATAAGAGTAGAAATATACATAGTCCTCAATCGTTTTAAAGTGACTATCATTATCAGAAGTGAAGTCTAATGTTTCAATCGGTAGGTAGGCATTGCCAGTGGAACTGAAATAGGTATCTTGTTCTGGTACATAGATAAACTCTGTCGCATCTGTATCTCTAAATAAGGAACGATTAAAGAGATAGGCATCAATATTTACAACCATGGAAACATCTGCGTCACGAATGCCAGTAAACTGTAATGTATATACCCAAACATTATTTGGAAGTTGACGTAGTTTTAGTAAATGGTTGTTTGGGGTAAAAGCTGCTTGATCATCAAATTGATCTAACGAATATGAACCGGAAGTGGTTGTATAGACTATGTTGGATGATTTATTTAAAAGATAAATCGAATGAATAAATGGATTCGTACTATCTAGTGCGTGAAGGGTACGTAGATATTTTGCGGCTTGCGTTGGAGAGATGTCTGTGGCGTTACGAAGACTAATTGCCTCACTAGAGTAAAAGGTATTATATGCGGCATAACGAACTGTATCCAATGAGTGGGCCATCAGGTTTTTGAAGCTTTCTTGGGTACTTAGGTGATAATCAATCAGACTCTTTTTTCTAGAATCATTGATATTTTTCAGTAAAAGTAAACTAACAAAGACAAAAAATAACGCGATAATTAAGATCAATCGCTTTCGTAATCTATCAATACTATTCTGTAATTTCGTCGATTCATTCATATAATAGGCACTTTTTCTAGATATTTAAAATATTTGATATTCATAATATCACAATTTTTTAAGTTTTTAAATATGCACTAGTCTTCCTACAATAAGCTTAGTAAGTGAACTCAGGAGGAAAGAAATCATGAAAAATTTTTCTTACTACTTGCGGCATCCGCAATGCTAATTGGATACTAAAAATAAACCTGCATCAACTTCCAACAACAACAACTGAAAATACAAACTCAGGTGGAAAGTCAAAAGTTATGTTGTACTCCTCATTAAAGGAACAACAGTTAGAAGCTTTAAAAAGGAAGGATTTGAAGCTGCTCACCCAGAATATTCTTTGAGACTATTACGCAGCTGGCACATCTAAGGTTGCAACAAAGATTGCGACAGAAAAGCAGTCTGGTCAAATCGCAACTGACTTAGTATGGATCGGTGACCCATCCAACTATGTAACATTCAAGGAACAGGGAATCTTAGAAGCTTACGAATCTCCAGAAGCTGCTAAGATCGACGAAAAGTTCAAAGATCCAGAACACTTCTATACAGGCGCACGTCTTGTAGTTATGGGCTTAACAACAAATACAAACACAGTTCCAGAAAATGAAGTTCCAAAGACTTGGAAAGACTTATTAAAGGATGACTTCAAGGGCCAAATCGTTATGACAGACCCAGGTGAATCCGGAACAACATTCTACTTAGTAGCTAGCTTGATGAACAACCCAGAATATGGTGTTGAATTCTTCGAGAAGTTAAAGGAACACGGTGCTGAATTAGAATCAGGTACAACTTCCACACATACAAAGGTAGCTGCAGCAGCTTATAAGGTAGCAGTTGGTGTTGACTACGTTACACAATCTCTAGCAGATAAGGGTTCTACAATTCGTTTCACATATCCAGAAAAGGATTTAATCGCTGTATCTAGTCCAATCGCATTACTCAAAGACTCACCAAACCCAGAAGGTGGTAAGGCGTTTATATGACTACATCCTTTTCTAAGGAAGGACAAGAAAGTTCTACGAAGAATGACACAATGCCAATCCGTGGAGATGTTAGAAGGAAGGCACACTATCATTAGATGAAATTATCGCTCGTGCAATGGTTGCGGATGATAAGGCAATCGCTGAACAGAGTGCAGAAATCTTAGAGAAGTTCGACAAGATTTTCAAATAAACAACTAGGAGAAAACCATGGCAAAAGTACAATTTAACGATGTATCTTTTAGCTATGGAGACAAAAAGATTATCCAAAACCTATCATTAGAAGTAAATGATGGCGAAATTATGGGTGTAATTGGACCCTCAGGGTGCGGTAAAACTACATTGATTAGACTTCTCTGTGGTTTTATCAAGCCTGAAACAGGGTCCATTTTTATTGGAGAAACTTATGTCTTCGATGCTAAAAAGAGAATTAATATTCCACCAGAAAGAAGAAATATTGGTGTTGTATTCCAAGACTATGCGGTATGGCCACATTTAACAGTATTGGAAAATGTAAAGTATCCATTAAAGAAGAAGAGAATGGATAAGAAACAAATGCAGGAAATCGCAATGAATGCGCTCAAGCAGGTACAGATGGAAACTTATGCAAACCATCTACCTTCACAGTTGTCTGGTGGACAACAGCAGCGTGTAGCGATTGCCAGAGCACTTGTATCATCAAAAGAATTAATCGTTTTAGATGAACCAATCACAAACTTAGACTTGAAACTACGTCAAGAGATGTTGAAGGAAATTCGTGAGATTCAGGCAACAATTGGTACAACAATCGTTTATATCTCTCATGACCAAGAAGCTTCTTTAGAGTTATGTGATCGTCTTGCGATTATGGACCAACAGGGTAACATCCGTCAGTTAGGTAATGACTACGATATCGTTATGAAGCCTAGGATCATTATATCTTTTGAATTTGTAAAGATTTCTAACTTCGTAGATGTTGTGCGAAAGAAGATGGCGTATATCAATGCAACAGAATGGTTTAGTGAAGCTAGATGATAAGTCTGCGCTGGAAAATCAACAAAGGCATATCAGTTAGCATTTTAGACCAATGGATGCGGTATTTGATAATGAAAGTCCCTATCAAGGGTAAGGTAGTTACAGAAACTTTCCTAGGAAATATTACAAACTACTTTATTCAATTAGGTGATAAAACAAATCTGTCTTCAACAATCTGCTTTAGATGTAATGAAGTATGGTGAGGCAAAGGAAGGCCAAGAAGTTGGCTTTAAGTTTGTTCATCAGTTTCTATTATGAAAAGGAGGAGGCATAATGTTTTAAGCGTAAAACGTTAAATAATGATTTAGCTGCGCTAGATGGTCGTAAGTTTTCTTTTAGATAAAGATTATGATAATCGCAAGCTTTCATCATCCTTGCGATTATTGCGATCGTTCCGTTGCCTCCATTATCGTGAAATGCTTTTATTCGTGGATGGAAAACTAGCATTAGATGGTTTCTTCAAAGTTCTCTTGAATAAAGAAAATATCGGTGCAATGTGGAATACAATCTCCATTGCATTCTGGGTAACAATTTTCGGTACTATCATGGGCTTGTTCTATGCATGGCTGCTAGGACGTAGTGATATCCCTATGAAGGGATTCATGCGTGCATTGTTTAGTATTCCATACATGTTTCCTCCATTCTTTGGAGCCATGGCTTGGGACTTATTGTTATCGGGTAGAGGTGGATATTTAAACAACTGGTTAATGACTACCTTCCACTTAACAAAGGCACCTATTAACATCAACTCCATCTGGGGAATTATCTTCGTTGAAGTTTCTTACTACTTCCCATTTGTATTCATGCAGGTAGTAAGTGCATTAGAGAGAATGGACCCAACACTAGAAGAATCTGCACGTATTGCTGGTGCTTCACAGGGATATGTTATTCGTAAGATTACATTACCACTTGTTAAGCCTGCAATTTCATCTGGTGCACTCTTGATTATGATTTCACATTATCACACTTTGGTGTTCCTTCTATCTTAGGATTCTCACAGAACATCTACACTACCAACACGTATCTTCCAGCTGATTAACCGTGCTGCTGGTGACTCCAGGGTATTCGTGAAGCGACAATTCTATCTATCTTATTGGTTGTTGTTGTATCTGTAGCACTATGTATACAGAAGGCTATCTTGAAGTCTGGAAGCTATGACATCATCAAGGGTAAGAGTATGCGTCCAACAGTAATTAAATTACGTTCCGCTAAGATTCCTCTCTTGATTATCTCTATCGTGACATTAGTTATCATCGTAGTTGTACCATTAGGAATGATCTTCTTAGTTGGTCTGATTGAAGTCTTACGGTCTACCACTTGTTCCAAGTAACTTCGACTTCAGCAACTACAAATATCTTATTCAACAACAAGATGGTTCGTGATGGTGTTTCCAACTCCTTGATCCTAGCAGTAAGCTCAGGTATCTTTGCGATGTTACTAGGTGTAATGATTGCGTATGTAATCATCAAGATGCCAAAGGGAAAGGGTGCTTTGGAATTCTTAGCTACACTTCCATACTCTTTACCAGGTACAGTACTTGCAATCGGTGTCATTCTTGCGTGGTCTGGAAAGATCTTGAATATCAACCTATATAACACACTATGGATTATCTTTATTGCATATATCGCACGTTACTTGTCATTCTCTATGAACGCAGCTTCCGCTGCCTTAAGACAGGTACACCCATCCTTGGAAGAGGCTTCACGTTCTTGTGGTGCTTCTCATACAGAATCACTCAAGGATATTACACTTCCACTCATCCGTCCTGCGATGTTATCAGGCTTCTTCCTAATCTTCTTGCCAGCAATGCGTGAATTAACAACAAGTTCACTCTTGTATGGACCATATACAAGAACTTTAGGTGTAGCTATCTACATGTTACGTAGTGATGGATATATTACACAGGCTTCAGCACTTGCAACTCTAACAATCTTATTGATCGTTGTTGTGAACTGGATTATCAACTTTATTACTAAAGAAAGAAAGGGCGTATAAATATGAATCAGATTGAATTAATTAATGTTAGAAAAGATTATACGACTAAAACTTTAGGTACAGTCACAGCAGTAAACAACTTCAACCTAACAATCAAGAAGGGCGAATGTTTCTCATTCTTAGGTCCTTCTGGATGTGGTAAGACAACAACATTACGTATGCTTGCAGGTTTTGAAGATTTAAGCGAAGGTGAAATTCGTTTAGAGGGTAAGGTTGTATCTAACAAGGCGAAGAACTTATATGTTCCACCTGAACACCGTAACTTAGGAATGGTGTTCCAGGCATTCGCTAGTATGGCCACACTTAAACGTATTTGATAACGTTGCCTTCCCATTACAGGTTCAAAAACGTCCAAAGGCAGAGATTGAAGAACGTGTCAATCTTGCGCTAAAACAGACAAACTTATTAGACCAAGCAAAGGTATTCCCATCTGATTTATCCGGTGGTGAACAACAGAGAATTGCGTTAGCACGTTCTATCGTTGTTAACCCAGGTATCTTATTATTAGATGAGCCTCTATCAAACCTTGATCCAAAGTTAAGAGAGAGTATGCGTTTTGAAATCAAGCGTCTACAAAAGGAATACAACTTCACAATCGTATTCGTAACACATGACCAATCAGAAGCTCTAGCGTTATCTGATCGTCTACTTGTTATGAACAAGGGTGAAATCATCCAGATCGGCACACCACAAGAACTCTATAACAAGCCAGTAACTTATTCGTACATAACTTCTTAGGCGAATCAAACTTTACAAAGGTTGCATATAGAGATGGTAAGGTGTATGCCGAAGGTGATACAACACAACCATTACCATGTACAATTCAACACATGGATCAGGCTGTAAAGCTTGCGACAAGACCAAGTGAGATTGAAATCAATCATGAGTCTGGAATCAAGACAAAGATTACAAAGCGTATTATCTTATCTGAATATACAGAATACTATGTAGGTTTAGGTACACAGGAATTAAAGATTCAAGCACCACACCACCAAGTATTGGCATGGATGATGAATGTTATATCCGTTTAGTAAACCCTGTATATTACGATGCGCAAGAGCGTAATCTAACACACGCTAAATAAACATCAAAAGGAGTGAATTATTACTCCTTTTGTTGTGTTTATCTACTGATATTTAATGCAAGTGCACCATAGATACCTGCTTTATTACCGAGTTTTGCCTGATGAATTTGTACACCATCAAAGCCTGGAATTACATATTTTTGATACGCTTTTTTAATGTTGTTAAATACATATTCTTGTTCAAGAATACCACCACCAAGAATGAATAGTGGTACGTTATACACGTGTGTTAAAGAACATAATCCAATCGCAATCTGTTCAATCCAAGCATCTAATACAGACTTTTATTTCAGGCTCATTCAAGTGTTCAAATAGGATTCTTCCATTTGTAATGCATGGATTGACTTGTTGTGCATTTTGATGAGTGAGGTTGTAGATGCTAGGGATTCGTAGCTACCATCCCATGGTTTGTTAACTGTTGATGATTGCAATATTATACCACCCAACATCACACCTGCAGATTTACCTGCACCATAGTATGGCTGACCATTTAGGTATACTCCTCCACCAATACCAGTACCATAGGTTAAGCAGATGAAATCTTTGTAGCCTTTGCCTGCGCCGTATTGATTTTCACCACGAGCAGCGGCGTATACATCGTTTTCAACTGTGACTTTGACGTTGAATTCTTTTTCGAATATCTGCTTTACTTGCATGCCTGTATAACCTGGCATGTTTTCATTTGCATAGTGGATAGAACCATCGTTGTTATTGACTTGTCCACAGGTGCTAATGCCAATACCATCACATGGCATGTATTGTTTGATGAATGCAATACAGCGGTCAATGACATCTTCTGCGCCTTGTTTTGCTAGTGTTGGGATTTCTGCTTCTTGGACAAGTATTTCATCTTCGAAGATGCCAACTTTGATATTTGTGCCACCGATATCTAAAGTAATAATTTTACGCATCGAGAGCCGCCTTAAACTTCTTTGTTATTTCAAGTGGTCTAGTAATTTCGGAGACTCTACCACAACTGCGTGTACACCGATATCCATCGCATGACGGCACTGTTCAGGTGTTGAGATATTTCCTTCTGCGATTACAGGTTTACCACACTGTTCAACGAGCGTCTTAATCATTCTGTATGGAGGTAGACTGCAGCCCTTTGTATATTCTGTATAACCTGCCATTGTTGTGCCAATTAAATCAAAACCAATTTCTGACGCATGCATGCCTTCTTCAATGTTGGAACAATCTGCCATAAATAACTGATCTGGATATTTTTCACGTACAGCTTTGAAGAAGGTATCTAGGTCTAATTGACCAGGACGTGTACGCTTTGTGGCATCCATTGCGATAACTTCAACACCGATTTCTACTAACGCATCAACTTCTTTCATTGTTGGTGTGATGTATACATCTGGTGCATCCTCATAATCAATCTTGATAATACCGATTACTGGTAAATCTACTGTCTTTTTAATCTCAATGATATCTTCTACGCTATTTGCACGGATTCCTTTCGAACCGCCTAAATATGCCGCATATAGCCATTCTGGACATGATGTAACTGCTGTGTAATGGCTCGCTAGGGTAATGCTGGCGAGAGACAATTAATTGTCACCCTTAATCATGCTCAAAATTTGTTTATTCTTTTCGTTCATATGTTTTTACTCCTGTTAGTTTCATTGTATACACTTCAAAGAGTATTTGACAATCTGTTCCTTTTGGGGCATAACTAAAAACAAATACAAGGACGGAAAATTATGGAAACAAAAATTCAATATGGCTCCAGAGAGCTAAAGGTTTTAAAAACTCATGATACTGTCATTGTCGGTGGAGGTGGTGGGAGGTAGTTCAACGAGGTTATACTTGCCAATGAATGGCTTTTCTACATTAATCATTGACAAGGCAATTCGTCTTGGTGGTAGTGCTACAAACGCACTTGTTACACCGATGATGCGCTCGTTTACAAATCATCATCAGAATTTCTACGATCTTGAAAATGAGATGAAGAAATATGGTGAAACACGTGACCAACACGGAACTGCCCAAAGATGGTTCTCTGCAGAGGCAATGGCAGATGCGTGGGAAAGTCTTTATACAAGCTGTGGTGGTGAATTGCTCTACGATGCGTCTGTTTGTGATGTAATTCTAGAAGATCAAAAGATTAAGTATGTAATCGCCAATACGATTGAAGGCTTAGTTGCGATTGGTGGAAGACAATTCGTAGATGCCAGTGGTGATGCAGTGCTATCACGTTTGTCTGGCGTAGAAGTATTGTGTGGCGATGAAGAGGGGAATAACCAGATTACTTCACTACGCTTTGAAGTTGGTGGTATCGATATTGAAAAATATCGTGAATATGTATTCTCGCTGAATGATACTTACAGTATTCATCGTATCAAGGGTGACCAGTTTGAATCAGCGATGGTAGCTGGTAAGAACTTTGCGATGGAGCCACTATTCCGCAAGGGTGTAGAGGCAGGTATCCTGATTCCACAGGATTTACACTATTTCCAAAACTTTACAATTCCTGATAAGACAGGTGTCATGTCATTTAACTGCCCTCACTTAGTGGATTTAAAGAACAATACACATGCGCTAGAGCGTTCCGCTGCTATCGTATATGGTCATCAGTGTATTCGTCGTCTTGTTCGTTTCTTGAAGGAAATGATGCCAGGCTTTGAAAACTGTTATTTGGTACAAGTAGCGAATATGTTAGGTGTACGCGAATCATGGCAGATTGTTGGTAAACTTTTGATGCATGAGGAAGATTACCCAAGACAAGCAAGATACGAAGATGCAGTAGCCCGTGGTGACTGGTATATCGATGTCCATTCCGCAAATAAGAGTTTGGTACACCAGATTTCCTATCAACCAGGCGATTACTATGAAATTCCATATCGTGCAATGGTTACCAATGAAGTGGAAAACCTCGTTGTGGCAGGTAGATGTATCTCTACAACGTTCTTGATGCAGGCAAGTGTCAGGAATTGTTCCAACCTGCATTGATATGGGTGAAGCTGCAGGTATGGCAACAATACTAGCAAATCAAACAGACACTCCACTGAATGCACTAAATGGCAAAGATATCGCAGAAAAGCTAGGTAAATATCGTTAATTAAAATCAAGTACTCTATCGGTAGAGTACTTTTTTATGCAAAAGCAGAAAGCGTTTACAAATTCCTATTGAATTTCTTAAAAGTTAGGTGTATTTTAGAAGTACGATTTATTTCGGAGTCCGAATTAAAGGAGCTTGCATGGGGAAAACAGGGTTAAAAGACATTAAAAATCAGAATACCAATTTAATCATGCAACAGATCATGCAAGCAAGGAGTATCTCACGTATTGAACTTGCACAGGAAACGGGTTTATCACCAAGTACTGTTAGTTCAATTGTTGGAGATTTGCTAGGTAAAGGAATCATTGTAGAAACTGGCACACAGACGGTTGAAAAGGGTAGAAGCCGTAAAGACTTATCTATCGCTGCAGATTTTGGAAGTGTTGCAGTATTTGAAATCAGTCGACGTTCAGTATTCTTCTGCTTATTCGATATGTGTCTAGAAACGCTTGTTTCGACATGCATTACGAAACATAGAGTAACGGGTAATGACTTGTTTGAATTATTGGTAGAAACTGTAAAGATACATGCAGACCAAAATATACGTGGGATTGGTTTGTTGCTGCATGATGATGTACAGCCTAGTGATTTAAATACGATTTACGATACGGGATACGCCTCTACGACTATCAGTTTACAAGGTGCACTCAGTAGCCAGTTACATATTCCAATCAGTGAAGAAACATGCAGTAGCTTTACAATCACAAATGCATTCAATGAAGAAACACTACATGAGAAAGTAAACTGTGCACATGTGATGGTTGGTGAAAAAGTATTTACAACGATTACGATTGATGGACAAAAAGTTCCACTACGCTCTGAGTTCTGTAAGGAACTTCTATCAGAAAACACAGGCACAAAGGAAGTGAATCAGTTACTGAACACGTTATGTACGATGTTTGATATCGAAAAGATCTTCATGATGGGTACGGACTTTCAGTTCTATCAAAAACTCAAACTTCAAAATAAACATGTGGAACTGATTCAGGTCCACACAGAAAATACGGATACTTTATCACCACTTATGGCTGAGAAAGTAAGAAATGAATGTTATTTGTTTAGGAACTAACGACAACAGTCGTGTTCATATAGGAAAGGGGAATTTGAATATGCTTCAAGGTATTTTTAATTATTTTAGCCTTCGTTATCATCGCAGCATTGATGATGACAAAAAAGATTCCTACATTACTAGCGTTACCTTTAATGGCAGTTGTAATCTGCTTGATTGCTGGTGTTCCGGCAATTGGTGTAAACGCTGATGGTGTAGCAATCGGATGGTTGCAGGCAGTTCTAGAAGCTGGAACTGTTCGTATGGGCGCAGCTATCATGGCGGTTATTTTTCGGTTCATGGTTAGGTCAATTAATGAACAAGACAGGTATTACAGAAAAATATCATTAAGAAATCCGCCGAATTAGGGTGGCGATAAGCCATTAGTAGTAACTACTGATTTCTGTGTTGCGGTAGCATTACTCTTCACAACATTGAGTGACTTGGCTCCATCATCATGGTTGGTTCTATCGTATTACCAATCTTGATTTCTATCGGTGTTCCTGCTTTTATCAGCAGCATCAATCTTCTTAATGTCATTCAACAGGTTTAACATTCAACATTGCTAAACTGGAAGATGTTTGCAGGTATCTTCTCACTCTGAAATCGATCAGATTCGTAACTTTGATTTACCTTATGACTGCTACAGCAGTAGCTACATTAATCTTGATCTTCGTTGAATTTAAGAAGAACGGTATCAAGTTTGCATTCTCAGCTCCAGCTAAGCAAGAAGCTAAGACAACACAACTAACTGGTGTTAGAGGTGGACTAGCAATGTTAACACCATTAATCCCAATCGTACTTGTTGCAGGTCTTAAGGTTCCAGTTTGCCCTGCATTCATGGTTGGTATTGCATGGGCATTACTATTCACATCAACATCTTTCGCAAAGGCAATGAACACACTTACAAAGACATGCTATGACGGTATCACAGATGCTGGTCCAGCAGTGATCTTAATGGTAGGTATCGGTATCCTTTACTTAGCAGTTACACACCCAATGGTAAAAGAAGTTCTCAATCCATTCTTATTAGCTGTAACACCTAAGTCTAAGGTTGCATACATCCTATTCTTCTCATTATTAGCGCCATTAGCACTATATCGTGGACCAATGAACTTATTCGGTTTAGGTTCTGGTATCGCAGCGTTAATTATTGGTTTAGGAACATTATCTCCACTAGTGCAGTTATGGGTGCATTCTTATCTGCTGAACGTATCCAGGGTTGTGGTGACCCAACAAATACACAGAACGTTTGGACAGCAAACTTCGTGAAGTAGATAGCAGCAGCATTACACGTAAATTACTACCCTACGAGTGGTAATCGCAGTATTTGGTGTAGTATTATCAGCCGTATTATTTTTCGAATTCAAATAAAACTGAAGGGTGCTTATTCTTTGAGCACCTCTCAGTTATTTAAAATGAGTACAAGTTTAACTTTGTGTTGATTTTATAGATGGTGCATTTGAGGAGGGTATAGAAAGTTCGTATTGGTATTGACGTAGGTGGAACATTTACAGATGCAGTTGCACGATTAACAACGAAACATATGAGTTGATTGGAACAGTTAAGATTCCTACAACACACTTTGCACCAGAGGGTGTAGCAGCAGGTATTGTTCAAGTTTTACATAAAGTCATGGAGGAATATAACATCAAACCAGATGATGTTGTATTTATTGCTCATGGTACAACCCAGGCAACAAACGCCTTACTAGAAGGAGACGTTGTTAAGGTAGGTGTTGTAACACTTGGTAAAGGTTTACAAGGTGCTAAATCAAAGAGTGATACAACAATCGATAATATCGAATTAGCAAAAGGAAAGTATCTCTACTCTGAAAATGAGTTTGTAGATACTTCTGATACATCAAAGATTAATGAGGCAATTCTTGCGGCAATCAAATCTCTACAAGAAAAGGGATGTAAGAGTATCGTAGCAGCTGAGGCATTCTCTGTTGATGATCCAACAAATGAAAATTTAGTCATTAAACATTGTACAGAGCAGAATGTTCCATCAACAGCTACAAACGATATCTCCAAGTTATATGGCTTAAAGATTAGAACACGTACAGCAGTTGTAAACGCTAGTATCATGCCTAAGATGTTAGAGGCTGCAACAATGACAGATGAATCAATCAAGAAGGCAAGTATCAAGAATCCACTGATGGTTATGCGTTGTGATGGTGGTGTTATGACGGTTGAGGAAGTAAGAAATCGTCCTATCCTAACAATCCTATCTGGACCAGCAGCTGGTGTTGCGGGTGCTTTGATGTATGAAAAATTAACAGATGGTATCTTCTTTGAAGTCGGTGGCACATCAACAGATATTTCATGCGTAAAAGACGGTAAGGTTATGATTAAGTACGCTGAAGTTGGTGGACATAAGACATACTTAAACTCTCTTGATGTACGTACCGTAGGTATTGGTGGTGGATCTATGGTAGAGATTAAAGACGGCAAAGCCGTTAATATCGGTCCAAGATCTGCACATATCGCAAACTTAGAATATGAAGTATATACAGATCCAAGTTTAATTGTTGATCCTGTATTAAAGACAATCCAACCAATGAATGGTGATCCTGAGTATGCATACATTGAATGTAGTAATGGTACAAAGGTATCTCTAACAATGGCAGGTGCCGCAAACATTGCAGGTTATGTTCATCCAGAAGATTATGCATATGGCAATGTAGAAGCTGCACGCAAAGCATGGCAAACCACTGCAGACAACATGGCGCTATCTGTAGAGGAAACTGCGAAGAAGGTAATGGCATACGCAGCAGAAAAGAATGGTAAAGTAGTCAAAGATTTAATGCATGACTATCAGATGGACCCACGTACAACGCTATTCGTTGGAGGTGGAGGAGGTGCAGCTAGTGTTGTGCCACATCTAGCAGAAACAATGAACCATCAGTTCAAGATTGCAAAGAATGCACCAGTTATCTCAACAATTGGTGTCGCATTAGCGATGGTTCGTGATATGGTAGAACGTTCCGTATCCAATCCAACTGAAGAAGATATCATCAGTGTGCGTCGTGAAGCAGAACTCAAGGCAATTCAGAACGGAGCATCACCAGATACAGTTGAAGTATCTGTTGAAGTAGATACACAACGTAATATCATTCGTGCAATTGCTGTAGGTGCCACAGAATTACGTAGTAAAGATCGTCTTAAGAAACAACTTACTAAAGAAGAGTTACTAGATACAGTTGCACATAACTTAGATGTTGATAAATCAACATTAGAAATTTCTGCAGAAAATGGCAGCATGTACGCAATCCAAGCAACGATTACAGAAAAGAAACTCTTTGGCATTGTTAAGAAGACAACAAAACCACTACGTTTAATTGATGATGAAGGTGTAATTCGTCTACAGAAGAAGAATGCATGGTCACGTCAATCTTCAGCCGCAAGCTGGCAAGCAGATGTGATTGGATGATTGAGGAACTAACAGAATATAACGATGGTGGCGCAAACCTACCAAACCTATATATCGTATTAGGTAAACGTATCATCGACTTATCTGGTCTACAGAATGCAGAACAGATCAAGTCAATTGGTGGTGTTGAATTAAGTGGTATCGCAGCAGACACAAAATTGATCGTCATTGCGACAAAGAGAGTTGATGGCTAATATGCCAGGATTTACATATCCTTTCCCAACCAAAGACCTTGCGTATCAAGAACTTACCTATGATTATTGTTACAACAAGATTAAGGAAGAAGATAAACAGCGCATTGTAGAAGAGGCTTGGAAGAAGGGTGAGGAAACCGCAAAGGAAGTATTCAAAAGAAAAATTTAATGGTAGTTATGACTTTCGCAAGATCTGTACAGAATCAGGACTACAGTTAAATGACAAAGATACTGACTACGTTGTTGGTAACCAAAGATACTTTAGTGATTATGTATCTGGAACCAATCAAATCAATCTCTACTTAAAATCTATTGAAAAGTGGGCAGAAGAAAATCAGTTATCTATGGACGACGCAATCAATCTTATTCTTAGCCATGAATATTTCCACTTCATGGAGATGAATGTGATAGGACAACTCAGTAAATCCTACGAGGTACCAATGTTAGTAATTGGAACTCAAACTAGGTAAAAACAGGTGTCCATGCATTATCCGAAATCGGTGCACATGGTTTTGCCCATCAGTATTATCTTTTTAGTAACTAGCAATAAAAGAGGCATTATCGATATTGTGATAATGCCTCTACTCATATTCATCTTTATCAAAAAGGACATTTAATATTATTTAATCTGGACCATTCTATGATAATTTCTCTTAATCCATCATGTTTATTAATGCGATGATTACCAATCAATCGAGCTTGAACAATCACATGATTAAACACTTCGATAGACGCAATAAACTTTCTATGATGTTTTATTACAACGACACCACTATCACAATCACCCCAACTTTGTAAGCAGTTATGTAGGGCTTCTCCAGCATGATAACACTCGGCAGTGTTGTTTAATGCAATAAATTGATACCCACGAATAGTAACATTTACATTACTAGATAAACGATGAATCAAAGGCAGAGAATATGGTGTTGAAATCATATCGTTAAAGAAGCAAAAACCTTTCTTCCATTTCTTTTGTTCGGACATTTGTTCGATATGATTTAGTGAACAGTAATTAATAACATACCTTTTGAAAATCGTACCAGCTAAAGTTGGTTGAAGAAAATTTATGTGACAGTACAGAAGCTCCCTTTACCTTACAACAGTCTCTAAAGAAGATGTGTATTAGGGTGATAGATGAAACAACATCAAGATATCAAATATATATTTACTAGCTGAGATATTACAAAATACATTTCACATCATTAATAACATTGTATAAAGATACATCATGTAGATAAAACAGTAAGCCTGGTTTCGAAAAGATAAGTCTTATCGATTTATTCTTTGAAAATGTGAGAGACATAAGATACTCTAACGCAGTCTTTTGCTTTAGTGTAATCTTTTCAGATTTGTGAAGTGTTCAGTGGAATATATGGTGTTTTTATGATATGGCATAGCCATGTAAAATGATGCATCAAAATCCTACAAAGGGAGAAAATACAGAGTTTTCTAAACTGTTTGATAGAAATTTATAGGTACAGGTTGTTTTTGTAATATTTTGCATGCATTCTTTATTGTTTGCTTTTATGATATCGAATTCAGTAAACCATTCTTTAGAAAACAATTTGATAGAGTGGTAGGTTTATTTTAGTTATGTCGAGTATATACAATGGAGTTTCATCTTTTCCAATATAGCGTATGCATGAATGTCCGTTACGAATATTGAATTTCAACTTTGTTCATACACAGGAAGATTTTAGTGCACAATTATCAGTCGAATAAGATAGATGTTGTTTAGCATGTAGAATGTTAATTTTCGTGTTTGATTGTTAACTTATATTTCTCTGTTTAATAGTAGTAGTGGAACTCTGATGCATATCATTTGATACTATAGCAGTAAGGGACAAGTGAAATGATGTATCCCTAACGATTGAAATGTTGTTTCTATCTCTTCGTTTGAAACTATAACGGTTAATTCTTGATTAGACCAATCATATATTAGATTTACTTGTGATTGATTCGGATTATAGATACACCGAATTGGATGTAAATATCCACAATATGGACATACAACATATGCACTAATTAGTGTGAGTGATTGATCGTCGTAGATATATGATAGCTAAAAATCATTAATATTCTCACTGGCAGTACAAATCATTTAACTCTATCTATAGATACAAAGTTTTTCTCTCTGAATACGTATCTGATAATCTTTTGTTACACTAACAGTTTTATATTTTTGGCCTCATAACTAGTACCTCAATAGTACCCTAATCATAAAGAAAACCCTGTACATGAATCTGTATAGGAGTAATAAAATTAATTAGAAATGCATTTAAAGAATTAGTATTTTGACTTTTGAATGAAATCTTCTATGTGATTAACTATTTTGTTGTGAAACTTAATTAATGAGTTTTTAAATCTATATAACTTAACTCTTTTAAATATATATTAATTATAAATATACTTTTTCAACACAAGCATATTTTCTACTACGAGATGGCTCTGATGATAATATTGAAAGTTTTAAATTGATCACTTTTAACATACTCTATTAAATCTTTGTTTATGTTATAGGTATGGTGGTTATCTTTGCTATTTTCATCACGATAACGCAAAGAAAGTTCTATTTTTATACAATTGTTGCGTGGACGGAGATTTAAAACAATCTATACGCCAAAATAAACATGATCTACTTTTTCTGTGGTATCCCTACTCGGATTGTCCAAAATGTATATAATGTGTCCATGGATCTCCACCATTATTTGAATCAGCAAAAATAGGTAAATCTTTCTTTAAATCTTCCTCTACAATTTCGTTAAAAATACTATCCATAATATCTACCATACTCATGGGATAATGTATCATCGTAATTTCCTGCATCGATATTCTTTGCAATATTTTGTAATTTATGATAATGGATTCTAGGTAAGTACAATGTAGTCATTTATAATACTTGATTTACGGTAGTAGTATGATTGCTAATAACAGTGATTAGGTTTTCGATACCAACTAAAGACGTACCATTATTTTTTATTAGAAAATCTTTATTATACATGAGACCAGTTTTAACGTATGCAGTATAGATATTTTCGCTAGGTAGAGTCTTTGTAAGGTTCAATTTCAGCGTCATTCGACTACCTTTAAAGTTGGTGATAAATTATTTTTGTACATTGTTATTTGATTACTGTGCTCAGAGGTGTAGGTTTTATCCTCGATGATTAATGCATGTGTCTTTCCTTCGAATTTAAATAATGCAAGTATATCGATAATACCTTTTGATTTTTTGCGGGATGTGGTGTCTATTTTTATAGGATTATTATTTTCATCTCGTTTGAATTCGACAACAAATTGTAATTAAGACATCTGTATATTCCTCCTTTTTATTATCACCAGAGAAATAAATCAAGCATAGCTTTTCCATATTTATAATATGGATCATCTGTCTTCCTTTACAGCTAGCCAATTAAGACTCCAGCAGAAGAAGGCATCTTGGGGAAAGCTCTTTGATGTTGCTGAAGTTAAATAGGTTTGTTTGTTTTAGGTTTATTGTTAGTCATAGTATTTTCCTCCGTTTTGACTATTATTGTGTTTTACTTGTGATGTATTTGTTCTGAAGGATACTTGATGTGATTTGGTCTTTTAACCATATTGGTGATAATACTTCTGCATACTGTATGTATTGTAATGCCCAGAATTTAATACCGCGAGGTGGTGCGTGAACTGTAAATTCAAATTCTGTGTCAGAGGTTTTTCTGATGAAGATATTTGTTCCAAAGCTGGTCGATTAGCATCATCTAGGATGATGTTGTCACATCGCATTGTTATAGCTTCAGGGTTTATCGGAGAATGCATAGACTGCATCCATGGCATCCTCTTTTCTTTCGTATTCTTTATCCCACGATGAAGTTTGAATCACAACATCTTTCATGTGATCAATACGATAAAGACTGGTATTTAGTTTTCCTGACAGATTACATATTAGATAGTAATGTTCGTTCATATACCATGCCATATGGATTAACAATGTAGGGCTTATCTCTACGTTTTTAAAAGTTTTATTAATGTCGTATTTTAGATACGAAAATGATACTTGTTTCTTATCTTGGATTGCTTCATCAAGTACTTCGATATTTAAGAAGACTTCTCGATTATCAGATTTCTTATTTGAACGTATAACTTTTAGGTGTGTATATTTCTTTCTTTGATGCATGCTGAGTTGGTTTTGAAGCTTTGAGATAAGATCAGAAGACTGTTTATTGGAGATAAAAGGGAATGCATAGACTGCATCTGTTAATAAAAGAATTTCTGATTGCTCGAATGCACGACCTTGAAGATAATAGCCAATCTTGTTATCTTCGAATGTTGAAATGTCATATCCAAGGTCTAATAACAATGCGATTGAAGAGTAAATGGTTCTTCTATCAGGTTGAATGTGATAGAGTAGCTGCATTATTTGTCGGATTTCCTGCATGGATAGAATGTGATTTTCATCAGAGTACTCACGTAGAACATGTAGTAAACAGATTGTAATTGCTCGATCAGTCTTCATATGATTGGTCCCTCATTCAAAATGAATTGTATGTGATATTGGTTTTGATATTTGTATTATAGTTTGTAGATATGTACAAAAATGTACAGAGAGATGATTTCCTGAATTAACTTATATAGAGTTGGTGTAAAACTGTTTTATTTATTATCAAGACACCTGTATAAAATCAGAAAAATACAGTAATACATTTTAAGATGTGAATAACAATAAATTTGTTTGAGTATTAGTATGGTATCATCTATATAAGAGATTAGATTCACGAGGTAGTTATGGAAAATAAAGAGAAAAGTATGTTTCAAGAAGCTCGTATGAAGCTGAAACTAACACGAAATAAAAGTGGCAGACTTTATCAGATGGTTTTTTCAAGAGAGTCGATCTATGAGAAAGATTGAGACTGGGAGCTAGAAAGTCATCCCTGAAGAAGTTGTAAAACTGTCAGAAATTTATAAGGATAAAGAATTAGTAGTACATTCTGTGCAACAGAATGTCCAGTTGAGTATCAAGCGTGGATGAAGAGTTGTAAAAGAGAAGAACTTATCTCAAATTGTGTTAGAGATGCTTGCGACCCTACAATCTTTGGATGAAAAGAAAGCACGCTTAATTGAGATGACAGTGGATGGAAAAATCGATGATAAGGAAAATCCATGATTTTTAAGTTAACCAAAATCAACTAAAAACAAATGGAAGAAACAATCCACTCACTACAACTTTGGATTGAACATTACATTGATGAAGATTAACATTTCGTAAAAACCGCTAAAAAGAAACGTAGTATTCGTAATATTCGCAAAATGATAAATAGATATTACAGGATATAATGCATGTGTAGAATAAAGGGGGATAAAAAAATGAACGTACAAAAGAACCCACAGTTTCATCAGTTTAGTAGAATGAAGATTTATCAAGAGAATTTAAAGAATAATACTGTAATGAGTTTTGTGATTGGAGTTGTAATTACACTTGTTATTGCATGTGTTGGCTACTACTTCTTCTTACCAGCAATCAATCTTAAGAGTATTCAATTCTGGGCATTTCTATTAGGAGTTGGTGCAGTGTACCTGATAGTACAGGCATTAGTATTCTCTGTCCGCAAAGAAAAGGAGAATCTGAAGAGAATTGCACTTGTGGAATGTATTCTCTTTGTGTGCATGGTGCTAGGTGGTGTCACGAGTATGCGCTTGTTCCATGCTAAGGAATATTCATCCATCTTAAAAGTAGACGAAGGTAGTACAGAGGATATTCCATCTGTTAGTGGAACAAGTTCCATTGCGTTAATGGATACCGCAAGTGCTGAGAAGCTTGGTGATCGTAAGATTGGTTCCTTAAGTGATGTTGTTTCACAGTTCAATGTTGGTGAATACATGCAGATTGACTATCAAAATAGTCCAATTAAGGTAGCACCATTACAATATGATGGTTTCTTTAAATGGATTGGAAACCATGAAAATGGAATTCCAGGTTATGTAAAAGTAAATCCAGTCACAATGGATGCGGAATATGTAGCAATGACAAACAAAATGAAGTATGTACCAAGTGCGTATCTCAATGAGAATTTAGAAAGACATATTCGTTTTGCATATCCAACAACTATGTTTACAAATCTTCACTTTGAAATTGATGAAGAGGGTAATCCTTGGTATATCGCTTCTACCTATACAAATAGTATTTCTCTATTTGGTGGCAGAAAGATTACAGGTGCTATTTTAATCAATCCAATTGATGGCACAATGACAAAACTTGATGTGAACGATATTCCCTCGTTGGGCAGATATTATTTACCCGGGAAATTTAATTGTTGAGCAATATAATGACGCAGCCAAATTGCATCGTGGATTCTTGAATAGTATCTTTGGTCAGATTGATTGTAGACAAACAACAACTGTAGAAATTAAGAATGAAGATGGTGATAAGAGTTATCGTACAGACTATGGATATATCGCAAAAGATGGAGATATTTGGATTTATACAGGTGTAACTTCTGTAAATGGTGATTCCAGTAATATTGGATTTATCATGGCAAATGAACGTACAGCAGAAACAAAATTCATTCTAGCTTCTGGTGCAGATGAAGGGAGTGCAATGCATTCTGCTGAAGGTGAAGTACAGGAGAAGGGTTATCACGCATCCTTCCCATCTTTGATCAACGTAGATGGAACACCAACATATATCATGGTATTAAAGGATGATAATGGTTTGGTGAAGATGTATGCTTGTGTCAATGTCGAACAATATAACATGGTTGTAACAGCGTATAACCAAAAGGACGCAATCGAACAGTATCGTCGTTTACTCAAGGGTGAAATCAGTACTGAACAAGCAAACCAAGAGAAAAACGAACCTGTAGATACTTCTAACTATAAAGAAAAGGATATTACAGTAACGAAACTTGAAAAGATTGATATTGGTGGAAATACATATCTTTATATCATTGATACAGATCAAAAGATTTATAAGGCAAAGTACGCTGATGTAATTAAGATGATCACTGTAAATGTTGGTGATAAGATTACAATCAAGACAGACGGTACATATTATTTGTATGAATAAAGATTTCAACGTAATTGTTGAAATCCTTTTCAATGGTGCGGATAACAGGAATCGAACCTGCACTCCGAAGGAACTAGATCCTAAATCTAGCGCGTCTGCCAGTTCCGCCATATCCGCGTGCTAAATAATAATAGCAGAATAGTAAGACGATGAAAAGCATAAAATAATTAATTCGTTCATTGTGCGTTAATTAACTGGTTCACATAGTACGGAAATTGCTTTTCCCACCATGGCTAATCGTGGCTCACGTCGAATCCCCAGTACTCGACATGAGCCGGGATATTCTTATATCTGAGTAGTTCTTCTAAACGGTGCGTATCCTCTAACATTGGATGTTCCCAAGCACCCTGTCCACAACAGATGTATATCTGTTTCTGACGGTATTTTTCGACGTATGGATGGTCATAGTGCATACCGTTAATAAAGTCATTTGGAGAGTTTTGGTAGATGATCTCATTGCTGTAGGAGCCAAAGAATGGGTAGGTACTGTAGACTACCCGGATAAGCAGATACATCCTGCAAATAAGTCTGGCATACGGAACAAGATATTTAGTGCGTGATATGCCCCTAGTGAGCATCCTGTTGTATAGATTTTGCTTTCTCTTTGGTTATGGTATAAATCACGGAACAATGGTAATAGTTCTTGGTGAATGTAGTTGAAATATGCTTCATGGGCGCTAATACGATCATGAATATTTTTCCATTCTGCAGACCAAGACTCTCCATCAATGGAGTCACAACATAGCACCATGACTTTACCTTGGTCAATTTGGTAGGAGATGGATTGGATTAAGTTGCGGTTTTCGTAGTCATAGAATCTTCCATCTTGGGATGGAAAGGCAAGTAGTACAATGCCCGCATGACCAAAAACCTTGAATTCCATATCTCGATTTAGATAATTACTATAGCTCTTGTGGTAGTTTATCTGCATGTGGCTTCACTTCCTTTTCCGTCACAAAATCAACAAACTCATGTAGTTCCTTTCATTGTTTTAAAGCGGGCAACATAAAATTCAGTACCCATAGCCGCATCTAATACCTGTGGCATTCTTTCATGCATGACGATGTTTGCGCCAAAGCGTTGGAAGATTTCGAGGCCAGAATGTGCGTAGTGGCTACCATCACGTTTTCCTACGTGTACACAGTGATAGATAGGGTGTGGGGATACTATATTTTGTACATGCATGCACATCTTTGCATAGATCATGTAGATGTTTATGTCTTGCGAGTAGTTGATCATGTCTGTCATGTATCCACCTGGTGGACGCATGTTTACTTCTAGACCGATTAAATCACCTTTCTTACCAAGTCCTTCCTTGTCTTCAGTCATACGGAAGTACTCTGTATGGAAGAAACGTGAACGAAGATCAAATGTATGAATGAGTTTTTCACCCATTTGGTTTAGGTCTTTTGGCATGTCAATTTCATTCCAGAAGATACAGTCTGTCTTTTCGTTTACAATTTCCATAACTGGGTTTGGGAATACGTGGCATGTACGATAAATGATCTTATTGTTTTCATCTACGATGCCATCAAACGATAGGATGTATCCCGGGATATATTCTTCCATGATATATTCATTAGGAAGTTGAATTTTATAGAAGTCTTCTAGTTCACCATCATTGCGGATTTTCCAAGTAGCACTTGAACCTACACCATTGTTAGGTTTTACAACAACTGGGTAGCCTACCTTAGATATAAAATCCTTACCAGCCTCATAAGTGGATACGATATGATAGCGAGCAGTAGGTACATTTGCCTTGTGATAGTATGCCTTCATTTCAGACTTTAGCTTATAATGCACAACATCATCGGCTTTGTCACCAGAGGTAATATTAAAGTCCTGACGTAGTTTTGCGTCTTGAAATAACCAATATTCATTATTGGACTCTAACCAGTCAATCTTGCCATAACGGTGTGCAAACCATGCGACAGCACGATATACCTCATCATAGTTCTCAAGAGAACTTACCTGATAGTAATCATCAAAAGCTGACTTTTGTACGTCACTTAAGGAGTTGTAATTTGCGTCACTGATTGCGAGGGAACGACCACCTAATTGTTTCCAAGCGAGTGGGAATTGATAATATGTCTTAGGAAAATTAGGAGAAATAAAGATAAAGTTTTTTTGCATAATATTCACCTGCTTCGTGATGATTTTAGCATATTTTGGCGTATAAAGATGAAGAACCAGCATACTTTTTCGTTAGAAAGTCTATAATAGAAACAGGAGGTATTTAAAATGGGTGAACTATTATTACAATTACGAAAAGATAATATGAAGGCGATGAAGGAACATGACTCTCTAACCAAGGGTGTGTTAAGCCTTGTGATTGCCGCAATTACACTTGCGGAGAAGGAAGCTGGTCATACGTTAGAGAAGAATGATGAACTAGCGTATATTCAGCGTGAAATCAAACAAACAAATGAGACGATTGAGAGTATTCCTGAAAATCGTGAAGATTTAAAGGAAGAGGCGCAAAAGAAGTTAGCATTACTTTCTTCTTACTTACCAAAGCAGTTATCAGAAGAAGAGATTCATCAGATTATCGAGCAAATCTTACAAGAGAAGGGGTTAGAACCTCTCAAGCGTAATCAAGGTCCTGTGATGAGAGAGATTCTTGACAAATATAAGGGTCAAACAGACGGTAAGACTGTTAACCGTATTCTTGGAACAATCTTAGCATTAAAAAACAAGTAACTTTCGTTACTTGCGATTGTTTGGGTCAAAATTTGTAATTTGTCGAACAACTTCGGCAGCTAATGTAATACCTGCAACAGGTGGTACGAAGGCAGTGGAACCTGGAATACTCCATTTCACTGCTTTTTCTTGTTCCTCATCAGGATATTCAATCGGTTTAATAGGTGCTTCTATTGAACAACAAACCTGTAAGTCTTTAATGTAACGCGCCCGTAATTCATGGCGCATGACTTTTGCGAGTGGGTCATTTTTTGTGTCGTAGATATCCATGATGCGAACTTTTGTTGGATCAAAGCGATTGCCACATCCCATTGCGGAGATGATAGGAACACCTAGTTCTTTCGCTGTGACGATTAAATCAATCTTAGCGGTAACATTATCAATCGCATCGATAATATAGTCGTATTGGCTAAAGTCAAACTGATCTTTGGTTTCTGGTAAATAGAAGATAGGTAGGGCATTGACGATAGTATCTGGACTAATGGTATGGATGCGCTCTTTCATCACATCTACTTTATATTGGTCGATGGTTGCGTCGGTTGCGATAAGTTGTCGGTTGATGTTAGTAAGTGAAACCGTATCATGGTCGACGATGTCGATTTTGCCAATGCCACTGCGTGCTAAAGCTTCGATAGCATATCCGCCAACTCCACCAACGCCAAATACAATCACATGTGCTTGTTGGATTTTATGTAGTGCGTCTCTTCCAATGACGCGTTGTGTTCTAGAAAAACGATTGATCATAGGTTTACCTCGCAGTTTATTGTAGCGTAAATTTAATATGGATGGAACGTATCTGCAGTGATTTATAAATTGGTGTAAAATAGTGGCGAGGTAAACATATGGCAAAAAAAGAAGTAAAGACAAATGCGATGCGACTTTTGGATGCGGAAGGAATTACATATCAGGAACATACCTATGATGTAAGTGATGGTTTATTGGATGGTGTTTCGGTTGCCCAAAAATGTGGAGAAAATCCAGAGCAGGTCTTTAAGACGTTAGTAACAAAGGGCGATGATGGCAATCATTACGTATTTGTGATTCCTGTGAAAGAGAAACTAGATTTAAAGGCTTGTGCGCGTGCGGTTGGCGTAAAGAGTGTAGCGATGTTACCGCAGAAGGAACTGTTAAAGACAACGGGTTACGTCCATGGTGGTTGTTCACCAATTGGGATGAAAAAATTATTTATGACTGTTTATGATGAAACAGTCGTACTCTTTGATACGATTCTTGTATCGGGTGGTAAGATAGGAACGCAGATTGAGATTGCCCCGGATGATATTATCAAGATTACTGAGGGTAAGGTTGCAGGGTTAATCCAATAAAGAAACAGCGGAGAACTTATTTGGTTTTCCGCTGTTTTAATAAATAAGTGATGAGCAATCCAGAACCATATCCGCACATATCGATGATACAGTCACGTAGTTCTGCTGATCTTCCAGGTGTAAAGGATTGAATTCCTTCATCAATCATTGGTACAAGTATCATCCATAGGATAATGATTCGTCTTTGTTGGCGCTCCTCGATGGTATGAGAACTAATAGTTGATACCAAGATGCTGAGTAGAGCGTATTCGCTAAAATGGGCGAGTTTACGAATTAGTGTGGAAAAGCTTGAATGGCATGAAATGAAGAAATTGTAAGTGATCATAGATGCGATAGCTTAATGTATGACTCAGGTTTGCGGAGACTTTCCCAGTTTGTGCTGAGTTATGAAATATCCAAAGTGTGTATGCGATTACGATAGTCCATAGGATTATCTTTTTTATACGTTTATCCTTCATTAGCCATTCTCCATATTGTATTTCCTATGATATAATACCTTCCATGAATAAGAAAAGTGTAATCAATTTTTTGATGGTTTTAGCTGGAACGTTCTTATTGTCTATGTCAGTAGAATTTTTTATTTTACCGTACAATATTCTTTCCGGTGGCGTCGCTGGTCTTGCGGTTGCCTTTGAACCATTCTTCCATATAGATAAGACCTTGTTTGCGAACTCTGCGGTGATTGGCTTCCTCATCTTAGGAGCAGTTATCCTTGGTAAGGAATTTGCCCTAACAACGATGTTATCTTCACTTGCCTATCCAGTATTTAACAACTTACTGATTAAGGTTCCAAATCCAATCACTGTCGATCCGATTTTGGCTGCTTTATATGCAGGACTCCTTGGTGGTACTGGTATTGGTATCGTAATGAGAGCTGGGTCGAGTACAGGTGGTATGGATATACCGGCCTTGATTTTACATAAGTTTACAGGTGTACAAATTTCGGTTTTGGTTATTATTATTGATACTTTAACGGTTGGATTAGGTATTGCGGCGTATGGCATTAACTCTGCACTACTTGGTCTAGTGTCCGTATTTGCGTCTGGCTTTGCGATTGGAAAGGTGCTGAGTGCTGGACAAGGTGCCAATGCCAAGTCTGTACATATTATTTCCAATCATTGGGAAGAGTTACGTGATGCAATCTATCAGGAACTCAATCGTGGTGTTACGATTTTAGATGGTCGTGGTGGTTTTAACAGTGAAACGAAGAATGTTGTGCTGGTAGTTGTATCGACACGCCAATATGCAAGTTTGATTTCATTAATCAATCGAATTGATCCAAAAGCATTCGTCATTACAAATGATGCGTCCGACATGCATGGTGAAGGTTTCACCTACGCTTCATCCAATATTTAACAGAATGTGCTAAAATTATTGCGCAGGATTTCACAAGTAAGGAGGTACCCTTATGATTCAATGCACCCATGTTTACAAACGATATAAAAATGGTACAAATGCACTGTATGATATAAATTTATCAGTTGATCAAGGCGAATTTGTTTACGTCATTGGACCAACTGGTTCTGGTAAGTCTACTTTGATTAAGTTGATGGATGCGGAAGAAATGTGTACAAAAGGCAATGTCAAAGTTGTCGGTATTGATGTTGGTGAATTATCCAAACGTCAGATTCCTATCTATCGCCGTAATATCGGTGTTGTATTCCAGGATTATAAATTATTGCCACATTTGACAGTGTTTGAGAATATTGCATATGCCCTTGAGGTTATCGGTATGAAGAAGGCACAGATTCGTAAGCGTACGATTGAAGTGATGAAAGTCGTTGGGACTAAGTGAGAAGGGCAATTCTTTCCCAAAGGAATTATCTGGTGGACAACAGCAGCGTGTAGCGATTGCACGTGCGATTGCCAACCGTCCTAAAGGTCTTAATTGCGGATGAGCCTACTGGTAACTTGGATCCAGCAAAATCAGATGAAATTATGGACTTACTACAAGAAATTAATCAGCGCTATGGTACAACAGTTGTCATGGTTACCCATGATATTACGCTTGTAAACAAGTATCGTAAGCGTACGATTGTTTTGGAACAAGGACACATTGTGGCTGACCGTTCCGAAGGAGGTTATGTTCGTCATGATTAGACCAATTCGTGAAGGTATTCGTGGTGTTGGTAGACACTGGGCAATGTCTCTTTCGAGTGCAATTGCAGTTACAGTAACACTAATGATTATTAGCTTGTTCTTGGTATTAAGTTATCACTTAGAACAATTTACACGTTCAGTAGAGTCTTCTGTTGAAATTTCTGTAATGGTAGCATATGATGCGGAATCTGCGTCTAGCTTAAAGCAGATTGAAACAGCAATCTCTGCCATTGATGGTGTTGAAAGAGTATCCTATTCTTCAAAAGATGATGAGTTGAAATATTACATCAATAGTTTTGAGGATGAGCGTACAAGAGCGGTATTTGAGCCATTTAAGGCAGATAACCCTATGCATGACGCCTACTACGTAGAAACAAAGAATGGTGCAAATCTTGAAAAGATTGCTAAGGAGATCGACAAGATTACTGGGGTTGATAGTGTTAACTATGGTGGTCAAAGTACATTGAACATGGTTGATGCGATGTCATCCATTCGCCGCTTTGGTGGTATCTTAGTAGCTGCGTTAACGCTACTTGCAATCTTCTTAATTCAAAATACAATCAAACTTACAATTTATGCACGTAAAGATGAAATTACGATCATGAAACATGTAGGTGCGACAAATGGATTTATTCGTGCTCCTTTCCTTTGGGAAGGTATTATTACAGGTATTCTAGGTGCAATCATTCCGATTGGCCTAACGGTTTGGGGTTACATCGTGATCTTCGAAAAGACGTCTGGTGTATTAATCTCTAATATGTTCCGTTTAGAGAAAGCATTCCCATTCTTATACTATGTTTCAGGTATCTTATTATTAGTTGGTATTCTTGTTGGTCTTTTCGGAAGCTGGCTCTCCGTTACGAAGTATTTGAGGGATAAGCGATGAAAAAACCAGCGAAGATTTGTTTATGTCTATTAATGGCAATGATTATGGTTGGAAATCAATCGAGTACCGTTATTGCGGATGAAGATTATTCCAACTCTGAATATTGGTTGAATCGCTGTACAAACTACGGTAAAGATGACGCCAGTGCATGTGAGGCATATAAGGCTTACTTAGCGTCTCAGAATGCGGAAATGAGTCAACAGATTGAGGCTTGGAAGGCACAAAAGGCTGATATGGAAGCCAATATCACAAAGTATGCTGCGAAGATTTCGGAGATCAGATTCAAATCGATACAAAGCAAGCTGAAATTACGCAGAAAGAAGCTGAAATTGACGCAAAGCAGAAAAGAAATTGACTACAAGCAAGCAGAGATTGAACAAAACCAACAAATAGCAGATAAACTACAAGATAAAGTAAAGACACGTATGGTGTTAAATCAACCTACGATGCGTGACAAATCAATATATTTGATATTTTTGATGGTAAAGCGAATAACTACAGATTTTTATCCGTATTGCGAATGGTTTAAGTACAATTTCTCAATACGATAAGAAAACTTTGAATGAACTTGTTCAGATTATCGCAACATTAAACAAACAAAAAGAAGAGCTTGTTGTTGCGAAGAATGAACTAGAGAATTCAAAAAGACAGGAGAAGCAAGACACAACAAAAAGGAACTCATTACATTACAGACTTATGTTCAGATTGCCCAAGAAGCAGCGCAGAAGACTGCTGCTGCACTTCGTGGGTCTATTGAGACTAAGAACTCTGATATTGCACAAAACAATGCATTAATGGCAGGTATCACTGCTCAGATTGAGGCGATTCCAACAACAAATGGTTGGACTTATCCAGTTGATGGCGCTTGGCGTAGTGCTGGTACTTGGTCTTACCCAGATGGTAGTATTCACTTGGGATATGACTTTGCGGCTGGTTATGGTGCGACAATTCGTGCAGTAGCCAATGGTGTTGTATTAAGAGGTGTTAATGGCTGTCCAACAGTAGGTTACTTGGGTGATAGTTGTGGCTATCAGTTTGGTGGCGCTTCCTATTCTGGTAACCAGGTTATCTTACTTGTAACTGTAAATGGTAGTTTGTACGGTGTGGATTATTTCCACATGACATTAAATACACCAGCAGCCACTGGTACGATTGTAAATGCAGGTGATGTCGATTGGACAGGTAGGTTCTTCCGGTAATACAACAGGACCACACTGTCACGTGGAAATCTTCTACTAGGAGATGCATCTAACTTTGCGTATTACGCAGCCAACTGGAATGGTGACGTAAGCTTTGGTGCAGGTTGGACTGGTGGAAGATACGGTTTATATGGCAGACGTTGCAGTGATGGCGTTGGTGCTCCATGTCGTATTCAACCTGAAGAAGTATTTGGTTATTAAAAATATCATCAAAGAGTCTCTTCTAAAATAGAGACTCTTTTTAGAAAGATAGAGGCAGTGAAATGGACGAAAACAAAGAAGAATTACAGAACGATGAAAAAGTATATAGTATTCCTTTCCGTCGTCATTTATGGCCAGAAGAAGTGGCTTTAAAACAAGAACAGAAGAAAGTAAAGCGTCTACGCATTCTCTTAGTAGCGTTTGTAGTGGTTGCCTTAGTTGGTGGTTGGTTACTTGGTTCAGTGTTACCGCTATCTTCCTTGGCTCCTACACGTAAGAATGTTATAAATAATCTTCCTTTAAATTCTGATGAGAAAATCAATGGAGTTTTACAGGTGATGGAGAATGATTGGTTTTTTGCGGACCAGGTAGAGAATATCAATACGCAATTAACAGATCAGGCCCTAAAGGGTATTACAACCAATGAGATTGATAAGCATACTGAATACATGACTGCGGATGAGATGAAGAAATTTACAGATTCAATCAACCGTAATTATGTAGGGATAGGTGTGCAGTTCTTGCAAGCCAACGGCATTAATATCATTGAGCGTGTCTTCCGTAATTCACCAGCAGATAAGGCAGGTGTAAAAGCTGGAGATATCATGAATAAAGTCAATGGAGAATCACTGGCTGGTAAGACAACCGAAGAAATAAAGAATTTAGTTCAAGGTGATAGTGGTACGGATGTGACAATTGAATTTATCCGTCAGGAACAACCTCTCGAGATTACAATCACACGTGCAGCTATCAGTGCAACTGCATTTGGTGAGATTCTCAGTGATAATACTGGTTACTTACAGATTTATCAGTTTGGCGAAAATACAACCAATGAAGTAAAGGCATATCTCGATGATTTTAAGAATGCGAATGTATCAAATATCGTAATTGATTTACGTGACAATGGTGGCGGTTATCTAACTGCACTACAGGGTATTGCGTCATACTTCTTGCCAAAGGATACACTAGCGATGAAGCAGGTTTATGCGGATGGTACAACAGAAGAAATCCGTACAACGGATGGTATGTATGACAATATTAAGAAGATAGCAATCTTAGTGAATAAGAATACAGCGAGTGCTTCTGAAGTATTAACAATGGCGCTTAAGGAACAGCACAAGGATGTAACCGTACTTGGTGTTACAAGTTACGGTAAGGGTACAGTCCAAGTGTCACGCGTATTCAAAGATGGCTCAGCACTCAAGTACACAACATCCAAGTGGACATCTCCAAATGATGTTTGGGTAAATGGTGTTGGTATTACACCAGATATCGAAGTGAAGTTACATGAAGTGATGTACACTACACTACCAAAGATGAATGATACGGATCGCTACGCTTATGATAGTGTTGGTGAACCTGTGAAATTCGCCCAACTATGTTTGGATTATCTAGGGTATAACGTTGGTCGTACTGATGGTTATTTCTCTTCTCAAACAGAAGAGGCATTACGTCAGTTTGAAACAGATAAAGGTATTACAGCAGATGGTGTATTAGATAAAGAAACATTTGGTGTACTCTATAGTGCTGTCGTATTAGATTGGAATACAACAAAGACACATGACGTTCAACTACAGAAAGCACAGGAAGTCCTAAATGGATGATCGTAAGTTTGAACTTGTGTCATCATTTAAGCCTACGGGAGATCAACCAAAGGCGATTGCAGAACTGGTTGCTGGCCTGAATGCAGGTAAGAAGGAACAGGTTCTAGAGGGTGCTACTGGTACTGGTAAAACATTTACCATGGCGAATATTATTGCCCAGATGAATCGTCCGACACTTGTGTTTTCACACAATAAAACATTGGCAGGACAGTTATATTCAGAGTTTAAAGAATTATTTCCACACAATCGTGTAGAGTTCTTCGTATCAAACTTTGACTACTATCAACCGGAGGCGTACATGCCTAAGAGTGATATGTATATTGAAAAGACAGCTGCGATTAATGAAGAGTTGGATATGTTCCGTGAGTCCACTTTGAATTCTCTGCTGGAAAGAAGAGATACGATTGTTGTCGCATCTGTTGCATGTATCTATGCGGCTAGTGACCCTGTTGAGTATAAGAATATGTTCTATACAATACGTGTAGGGGAAAGCATTGATCGTAATGATTTGATGCGTCGTTTGATAGAACTACAGTACTCACGTAATGACGTTGATCAAACAAGAGGTACGATACGTGTACGTGGAGATATTATTGATTTAACACCATCTTATACAAATGAATTTAATATTCGTATTGAGATGTTTGGAGAAGAAATTGAACGTATTACAGAGATTGATCCTTTAACTGGAAAGACCATGAATGCATACCAGTTCTATAATATCTTCCCGGCGAGTGGTTATGCTCGCTCAAAGGAGACGATGTTAAGAGCGTGTGATGCGATTGAAGCAGAACTTGAAGATCGACTCGAGTATTTCCGTCAAAAGGGAAAACCACTCGAAGCAGAGCGCTTAGAACAGCGTACACGTTTTGATTTAGAAGCCTTAAGAGAGAATGGATACTGCTCTGGTATTGAAAACTATTCTATGCATATCGATGGTAGAAAAGTAGGACAGCGTCCATGGAATCTCTTTGATTATTTCCCTAAAGATTTCTTATTTTTTGTGGATGAATCACATGTATCCTTACCACAGGTAAGAGGTATGTATAACGGTGATCGCCAACGCAAAGAAGTATTGGTGGAATATGGCTTCCGTTTACCATCAGCACTGGAAAATCGTCCGATGAAATTTGATGAATTCCAGTCCATGATGAACCAAGTTATATACTGTTCCGCAACACCTGGCGACTTTGAATTAGAAGCTGTGGATCATCATGTAACAGAACAGATTATTCGTCCTACAGGATTACTCGATCCAAAGATTACTGTCAAACCAACCTAGGGACAGATTGATGATATCTGTGAGGCACTGGATGCTCGACTTAAACGCAATGAGCGTGTGTTAATTACAACATTAACCGTACGCATGGCAGAAGATCTTACTGCATACCTCAAAGAACGTGGTTATAAGATTGCACATTTACACCATGAGACAAAGACGTTAGAACGTACGGAAGTCATTCGTGATTTACGTTTGGGAAAGGTTGATGCGATTGTTGGTATTAACTTGTTGCGTGAAGGTTTGGATATTCCAGAAGTATCTCTGGTATGTATCTTAGATGCGGACAAGGAAGGTTTCTTACGTAGTCACCGTTCCTTAATACAGACGATAGGACGTGCGGCACGTAATGCGAATGGTGAAGTATACATGTACGCAGATGTTATGACAGATTCCATGCGTTACGCAATCAATGAAACAGAACGTCGTCGTAAGATTCAGGAAGCGTACAACGCAGAACATGGCATAATACCTACAACCGGTTAAGAAGAATGTTGAAGAAGCGATTCGTGGTAAAGAGACCAAAGAAATGGCTGCGAAATACATGCAGAAGAAAGCGAAACTTTCTCAGAAAGATAAGGCAAAACTTATCGCAGATATGGAAGTTGAAATGCGTGAGGCAGCCGCAAGTCTAAACTTCGAAAGAGCAGCTGAACTTCGTGATATTCTCTTTGAATTAAAATCAGAGTAAATTATGAAAACAGATACTATGCAAGATGAACCAAAATTGATTTTGACATATCCACATAAGACGATACTAAATTGGATAGCCTTTGTGACGATTATATCGTTCTTTTCGATTGTGACGTGGATATTAAAAAATTTGATTCATGAAGGAACGGATGAATCAGGTAGGATGATTATTGTTATTGCGCTTGTTTGTATACCACTACTTCTTTGTTTGTTGGTTTGTTATTTTTATTTGAATGCAGTGAAATTAGAAGTTGATAAAAACAACTCTTTAAAATACTATACTTACGGAAGTAGAGGACATAGTGTATTGCATTTTCGATTTGCAATGGAAGATATCCAAGAAATAAAAGGAAGTAAGCTTCCACTTGGCTGTTCGAAGCTAACGATGAGAATCAAGAATCCTATCTTTTGTGGATTGTTTGAGAAGACAGATAGAGCAAAATGAATGTCAGTGTCATTGCTGAAAAGAGAGAAAGTAGATTTTTCATCCGAGAGATTTTGAATAGACATTCAGATATACTCTAGGTTTTAAATGTTATGAAAATTACTATAAAAATGTTCCTGCATAGGGAGCATTTTTTTATAGTTCGAGTATAATAGAGTAGACGTACGAGGTACAGACTATGGATTATACAAAGTTATTAGCACAAAGAGCAGTAGATATGAAACCGTCAGGAATTCGTAAGTTCTTCGATTTGGTTGCGGAAATACCTGATTGCATTTCACTTAGTGTTGGTGAGCCTGATTTTAAGACACCATGGGATATTCGTGATGCGGCAATCCATACAATTGAACAAGGTAAGACACAATACACGACTAACGCAGGCTTAAAAGAGTTACGTCTTGCGATTCGTGAATACTTGCTTCGCAAATATAATCTGGATTACGACATTGACCAGATGATCGCGACTGTAGGTGCAAGTGAAGGTATTGACCTCGTATTCCGTACAATCGTGGAAGAGGGTGACGAAGTTATCTTGCCAGATCCAGGATACGTTACATATCAACCAACAGCTGCTTTTGCAGGAGCGAGTATCAAGTATGTAAAAGCGAAAGTAGAGAATGATTTTAGAATCCAAGCCGCAGATATTAAGGCTGCGATTACAGATAAAACGAAGGCAATTTTATTGTCTTATCCAAATAATCCAACAGGTGCGATACTATCTCGTAAAGAGATGGAGGAAATCGCAGAAGTATTGCGTGATACAAATATTCTTGTCATCTCCGATGAAATTTATTCAGAACTGATCTATGGAGATGGAGAGTTTACATCCTTTGCGTCAATTCCAGGAATGAAAGAAAGAACAATCGTACTGAATGGTTTCTCTAAGACCTTCTCTATGACAGGTTGGCGTTTAGGATATATTCTTGGCCCAAAGGAAATTATTAATGTGATGTTAAAGGTACATCAGAATTGTGTTATGGCAGCTCCTACCGTGAGTCAATATGCCGCAATTACAGCACTTCGTGATTGTGATAGGGATGTAGAGGAGATGCGTAAACAATATGATATGCGTCGACAGTATTGCGTGCGTAAACTTAATGAAATGGGCTTGAAGACATTTGAGCCAAAGGGAGCCTTCTATGTAGTCCCGGAAATCTCCAGTCTAGGCATGAGTAGTGATGAGTTCTGTGAGAAGTTATTGAATGAACAACATGTTGCAATTATTCCTGGAACTGCATTTGGTGAAAGTGGACAAGGTTTTGCGAGAATTAGTTATGCGTACAGCATTGAACACTTGCAAGAAGCGATGAGACGCATTGCACAGTTTATAAAGGATCACAAAGGAGAGAAATAAGATGGATAATCTAAAGTTAATTGACTTACTTGTACAAAATCCACGTGCAAGTATTACAGACCTAGCAGATATTTTAGGTGAAACAGAAGAAACTGTTGATCGTGCTAAAAAAGAATTAGAAGAACAGAAAATTATCTGTGGTTACCACACAATGGTAAATTGGGATAAGACGAATATCGGTCACGTTGATGCGATTATCGGTGTAAGTGCGAAACCAGAACGTGGTAGTGGTTATGATAAGATTGCGGAAAGAATTGCACATTTCCCCGAAGTAAGTAGTCTTTTCCTAATGAGTGGTAACTCTGAATTCTTAGTAAATGTAAATGGGAAGACAATGCGTGAGGTCGCTGACTTCGTTGGTGAAAAGTTAGCACCAATCGAAGGTGTTGCGGCAACAGTTACAATGTTTGTACTAAAGAAGTATAAGGTAAATGGTGTAACGATGGATCTGCGTAGCGAAGCAGGCGATGAAAGGATGCCAGTATCCGCATAAATAGGGAATAAAAGTTCTTTATATTCAGCAAAGTAATCATGATAGCAATGGTGTAGAATATCAATTCCATGTATATCAACTAACCTGATGAGATATAGAATATTGGCTTGTGCAATTTTCCATTTTAACTGGAGTTGTGAAAGTGAAAATCCGCGTTTGCGTTCATTGTAGATTTGGACTTTGTCTTCAAATGTAAATTTCATAATAAAAGTGAATCCCAAAAAGTTGTTGCTCAACTTTTGGGATTCACTTCAATTAAATGGCACTTTCGTTAAAAGGGATCTTTCACTAAAAATTGAGCAATATAAAACACGCTCTTCCAACAAATACGTCGTGATACCAATCAACTACGATTGGCTCGAAGGTAGAAGGTATGAAGACTATCTCGAACGTATCGAGAACGAAGACGTTTCCAACAATATATGGCAAATGGACACGATACTCGACAAGCAAGGTAATGATGAGAAATGTGTCCTTTCGCTCTTGCATACAAGATTGAATCTCCAGCTATATTATCTGTTAAAGGAGAAAAGCATTTTGGCTGTCCAGCGTGCATTCGAAATAATCAAGGATGTCCTTGGTCCAGAACTATTTTCTATGACCTTCCCAATTATTCTTACCGACAATGGCTCTGAGTTCCATGATCCTCTAAGTCTAGAGACCGATGCAAGTACGGGAGAAAAACTAATATCCATCTACTACTGCAAGGCCAGAAGAAGTAATCAGAAAGGTAAATGTAAGAAGAACCATGAACACTTTAGAGAATGTGTTCCAAAGGGAAAGAGTATGAATGCATTGTTCCAGAAGGACATCAACTATGTGTCTGACATGGTAAACAATTACCCTCGTAAGTCCTTAAACTATAATTCACCTATCTATATCGCTACTCTATCACTAAACAAAAAGGTGTTAAGTCTTAACAAGTTGATCCATCTCAACATAGATCAAGTTAAGCTTACACCAATCATCCACTAGACAATCTGGCACATATCCCCGACCTACAAAAAGGATCTTTCGAGGAGAAAAATGTAAACCATCGTTGAAAGCCGAGCTTTCGTATGCCTAAATCGCCTGTCTATACATATTCAATATCACAAAATATCTTATCAGTACACTATTACAGTAAAAATATTTCTCTCTTAATCCCCAGAAATAGGAACTTTCATTGAAAGGGGACTTTCGTTAAAAATTGAACTATTTTATTCTAAATTCTAGCAAAGTAAAATAATAGTTTAGTTGGTTATATCAACTTAAATTTATTCCATTCTGTTTAATATATACATTTAAAGTGTTTCTATGTACGTCAAGTATCTGCGATTTTATTTTCGATAATCCTTTCTCATGCAATTCAATAATAGTTTTTCTTTGCCAGTCAATTTATAATGATGGATTCTTTTTCCTTTTGCCTGCCCAGTGCACCTTCCTTGCTTTTTTACGGCTAGCGCTTCCTTGGTTCTCTGGCTTATTAAGTTTCTCTCATTTCCGCACTTAGTCCAAATGCGAGATGCTAGTACTTTAGAGGTAAGATCTTCTCCTAATTTATATCCATCTTTTATCGTCCAAACTTTACTTCATTTTCCATGCAATAATTTAATATCGACATTATCATAAACATATTTTCTCCCTAGTTCAGACAGCTCTGCACAAATAATAATATCTCCTTTTTACTTTACCTAACCAATTTTCCTAACTTTCTTTCATCAACTTTTTGTACCAGAAATCGTTTCTTCAATCCAAGAAGCCACCAATCAAATTTCTTTCTTTGCTAATAGTTTTCAATTTCAAATCTTTGATTTTCAATAGTCTGTTTATCAGCACTCACTCTTATATATCCATAAATCATATTAAATTCCTCCTTTATGGTGACATATAAACGAGCGATTATTATATAAAGCAATAGCTCTGAAACATCATTTAACAATCTGCAAACTAAGTTATTTTTAAATCTTATTGAACTTTCTATAAAGAGAAAAGATAGAACAATATGGAACTAAACTACAAGATTGGAACCTATCAATTAATAGAGGAATTCTACAGGATATACTGACGCTTTCGTTATAGATGAAGCAACAAAAGAATTCGATTAATAACAGCAGATCCCAAATCCGCTGAATTAATTCGACCAATTTTAAGAGGCAGATATAAAACGCTATACTTATAACTATGCAAATTTATATCTAATTTGTACTTTTCCAAGCAACACTATGATATAGATAAGTATCCAGAGACGTTAAGTGATTGTCATCTATCTGATAAAAGAAGATTAGCTCAGACCGGAGAAAAACAAATATCTGAGTATAAAAGGATTTAATGCAAGAAAAAGACTGAAATAAAATGGTTTGAAACCCAAGATCATTGTATGTAAATTATTCGACGATTTTAATAAGCAGAAAATCATATATCCTAATATGACTAAATATTTACCATTTTATTTAGATAACAATAATTTTTATATTAATCAGAAATGTTTTATTATCACTGGAAGACACTTAGGATATTTAACAGCATTTTTAAACCTCAAAACTTTTTAAAATATTGTTTTAGAGATTCATTTCCTCAATTACACAGGTGTACTAGAGAATTAAGTAAGATTTTTCTTTGAAAAATAAAATAAAAATGGTTAGTGACTCATTAAACGAAATCTTTTGGAAAGTAAAGTTATAGAAACTACAAAATTCAATAGCAGAAGCAAAGGACATACACTATCTGAATTAGAGATTGACGAAATGATATTAGATTTATATAATCTTGCAGAAAAAGAAAAGAACCAGATTATGCTTTCTATTCTTTTAATTCCTAATGAAGTGTAATTAGATTATCTATCTGAGAACATAGTTCCAACTTTGTTCTCTGATAGTATTGTTTTTACTAGTTTTTCAATGTTACTGTGGATTTCATTTGACAATTTTATTATTGCAACTTTTTATACTTGATGCAGATCCATAGTTATAACTACCGTTTTGTAAACTCACCATTTTAAAATATTTTTGATATAAACTCGAATTTAATATTCCACTATAAATAATATAAATCGTTACCTGTAATCATAGTAAATTATTGAAAATATCCTCAGGGATTATTGTGAATTTGTATTCTGAGTTGACAGAGTGTCCATATTAATTTTTGCTATTGAAATCGTCCAAATATTTACAACTTCTCAATTCCACCAATAATCTCCTTGATCATCACGTTTATATCGTCTTTTGATTTCTTGCTTCTATTTTGATAATTCCATTCCCGTGTTTACTAGATATGAATAAATAGATGGGTGTACCTTCTTGAACCAAGTTTCAGATTAGAATTTTTTATTGATTAGTTTGTATACCACAAGAACATAAATAACTCCAAAGTTGAGCAAATTCATAGGAATATCTTTTATATCTTTGCCTCTTAAAATCGGTCGTATCTAATTCTTCCGATTTAGAATCGAAGCTATTAAAAGCGTTTTTAGTGGATTCACTCTACAATAGAAAGCATCGATATAACCAGTTTTTATCCCATAGTTAATTTGAATGTTCCATTCACTTAATGGCGTACCATATTGTTCAATTTTATTTTTAATGTTTGTCTCAATTGAGTTGAGAAGTATCCAATTATCGCTTTAAAATTAAAAATTGTTTTGCAGAATAATGTTACTGTAAAATAATCGCTCAAATTATTATGCATCCATCATCCACAGTAACAGCAAGTGTTTTTTCCTTTATTATTCTCTACATGCAATCAAAGTATTAACATCTACAGTAGCAGATTCAAATATTTTATTGCCTGCATAATCAATCAATTTTCAAAGGATTGCACTATTCTGCTAAATATCCACGCAACTTCACCATAACTCGTTCTCATCCATTTGTTTGAAGTGATATAACATAATATGCCTTTATCTTTCAGAAGATTTAAACCCTTTTTCATAGAAAATACAGTATATATCACCAGTTCCTGCAAAATGTTGTATATCCTGATCTTTCAATTGTCTGACAACTTACCACACCATCTTTTTGTAACTAGAACATATGGAGGATTAGCGATAACAATATCAAATCCATCATTTTTATAAACCTCTTCAAATTCTAATTCTCATATGAAGAAAAGGTTTAGTTTTATTTTTAATCATGTCTTCAATTCTATAGAAAAACATCATGTTCCTGTGTGCAACCAACTCAGATCTAATTAATCTCCATTTGTTCAAGTTCAATTTGACTGAGATAATTTCTGTTTTCGTTCATCTGATGCATTTATTTAACCTTAGCATCCTTCAATCTCTTTTAAGATTACTTCTACAGTGTCCGTATTAACTAGATTCATCTGAAGATCAGCTTTTAGCTTCTTTTTCTTTGAACCTCTCCATCTAACATTCCATAATTTTTTATTTTCAAAAGTATCAACCAATGAATTCCCTATTCTCAAATGAAAATTTAAATTGGAAGAGGTTTTAGCGCATCACCATTTGTTCTTGATCTACAAATCAAAGATAACCACAAACGTAGTTTTGCAATTTCTACAGCATCATATTCTAAATCCACTCCATATAAAGAATTTTGACAGTTTGTAGTTTAATTTCTGTATCTATTCTATGTTTGTTAATTCAAGTAAATTAGTGCGTAATTTAACCATTTTGGTTCAACATACCAACAAGAAATGCACCTGATCCAACAGCTGGATCAACTATAGTGAATTCACTAACACACTCGTCAATATCCTCTGCCAATTCTTTTATAAATTCAGTTTCTTTAAGAGCATCACCGTAACGTACATAATTCAAAAATAGAATCTAAATCCAACATAGCTAATCTAGCTGCTAAAGACTCTTCACACATGAAATACTCAATTTCTCCAGGTGTGATAGAACGCCCTAATGAAGAACGATCATTAGTATCTAATAAAGATTCAGCACTTTTTACCTAGCATTCTGGGTCGATAGTAACTTCTTGTTCTTCTGGATCAGCCTCATCAACTATGAAATTATATTGTGATAAAACATTCAGTAAACCAGCTTTTTATCGTTAAACCAAAATCATTAGGTATTTCAAAATCAGTATTTTTCCCAATCATAATTTTCAATTGCTTGGAATAACCCACCATTTAGAAAAGGTATCTTTTACCTAAATATTCGTCTTTATCTTTTAGCATTTAAGGCGTTATAAAATAGTGGTTCTAAAGTCACTGAAGTAGTTCCCTGTGAAGTGGTACTATTTAGCAAATAAGATTTATCGCCGTCTACCCCATTCAAGAAGTAACACAAACCATCCCTTCTTTTGAATAAAGTGAAGAAACATTATTTGTCCCATAGTCTTTTACAGAAAGTTGTTGTGAATTTTTACACCATCTTCTCCTCTATAACCAACTCTATTTGCTTCATTTCTAAAAACATTATTTGCAGATAAGTAACTCATCATAATTCAAAAGGAATTTATTTTTTATATTCCTCATAAAAGTCTTTAGATAACCTTGAAACACTAAAAGCTTCATGTTATTTGTTCCCAAAGAAGGATTGGCATTTTGATTCATATATTGGATTTAGTTGCTGGAAGCAAGTTCTAGTCGGCTCATCTTCTCCCACTAAAAAGAAAAATCTTGCTGGTTTAAAATGTAATTCAACTCCATTTTTCATTAAATCATTATTCAATTGTTACAAACGAAAAGTTTCCAGTTCTTTCCTAGCATCATCAAAAGTATGCAACTTCAGCAGCATTAAAATCAGTAAATTGATTTTCTAATAAATATGCCACAAAATTTCTTTTGAAGCTTTTGAGCAAGACTATTATTTTTACTTTAACAGATAGAACTATTACGCATCCTACGTTATCTTCGTATTTACCAAATATCGTATATGATTGAATAGTATTTTTAAACATCGATGGAATATCTGTTTGTTCGTAAAGAACAGCTTCCATGTCATTCAAAAATCTGCAGTAAACTGCTTATAGTTCTCTTGCTTATAAGGAACCGTTAATAATGATTTAAGCTTCTCCATATCTATTTTCATCCTTTCTAAATATTCAGACAAAACAATCACTTTTTGGTTTATTAATTGAATTTTGCACGTCATAATTTGTTCTTCCATTAAAAACACTTCATCAATTGATGATTTAAATGCATGTAACAATAGTATCAAAAGACTTAGAATTTTTATCTATTGTATACATCTTTTAGAACTCTTGAATTCAATGAACCACGTTTTATAGCATTTTCAACTTTCTCAAATATTCTCTGTCAGCAGTTTTTAATGATAGAATTTGTCAGTAATGCTCTTAATGTATTTCTAACCTCATTAGAGTGAAGCTGTAGTTTTGAAAAATTGCTAGTTTTAGAAGAATCCAATATTGATGAATATGGTTTTTATTTGAGGTAAAGCCTTCAAAATAGTCATTTGGAATTTCAATTCCTTTATCATTTTCTTCTGCTTCTAATAATTTTGCAGCATCTTCAAATTCTATTTCACTTGAGTGCCGTTTTCATACTTAACAAACTTCTTAATCCATCCTTGTTTTATAAATGTTATTATGCAGTTTGTATCATTAGATCTCTTCGTGCTACCCTGATCTTATCAGGCAACGATTGTATTTTTATTGGCTAAGTTTGCATTATTCGAAATAATGTCGTTAATCATCTTTGATGTAAGACATTTGTTTTTTCCATTTGACATCATATCTTCTTCATTATCCAACTTATTAGCCATCATCAAGAAATCGTACAAGTTATATGAAGTAACATGCTCGTCATCCGTTATGGTTTTAGAATCCTCTCCTAAAAGTTCATTAAACATTTGAACTTTTGCTCTTATTGAATCTTCTAAAGATAGGTGTTCTCGAGTATTAGCTCTTGGAGAAAGAAGTTATAAACTATAACTGTTCATTTTCTGATCCAACACGATTTATACGACCGACTCTTTGCATTAACCTTGTTGGATTCCATGGCAAATCGTAATTAATAATTATTGAAGCTTTATGTATGCAAGTTGATACCTTCACTCAAAAGAATCTGCTAGTAATCAAAATACGTTTATCGTTTATACCTTTTGAGTTAAAATGTGGGTCGAAATTGTATTGAATATACTGTTTTGGACATGGAATCTCCACCTCCAAAAATCAATGTACAACATCTCCATAATCTCGTTCCAATTTTTCTTTTAAGTAATCAATCAGTGTCTTTAGCTTCTGAAAAACAATTAATTTTTGTGTATCATTTCCAAAAGAATCAATATTGTGTTTTTAACAAGTTATATTTTTGCATCCCTTGTTTTGATGTTATATTTACTCACATATCAAAATTTCTTGAAGAATCTCGTCATCAGCTTTAACTTTATCAATGTAATCATCCAAAAATTCATCAGGTTTAAAACAATCGATATCGACTTTTGAATCAATAAAAACATTAAATGTCTCTTCTTCCATTTGATCAAATCATTGAAATTATATTAGTTCTTGAAGCAACTCTACAACAACTTTTTCCTTTATTGTATAAATTGATAAAAACCCTCAGATGATATTTTCAATCTTTCTACAGATTTAAGAAAAGCGTAGATAGAACTTTCTAGACGTTTTACAAGCATTGTTTTAACAAATCCAATCATGTTTTGCTGTCTAGCTTTATCTGATCCGACTTTCTTTTGATAAATATAGTAAAGGAGCATATCTTGCATAAGAAAAATAAGCAATTCATTGTATCTGTAAAAGTTTGTTCCATCTCTTCATCATACATATAATCCAAACGGATAGGATCATTTACTGTTGGAAACTTTTTAAACCTTGTTTTTCTAAATCCTCTTTATAATATTGAGTTATTTCACTTCTAGTTCTTCTTATCAGCACATGCCTTAAAAACATTGTCACGGATCTCGCAGCAATATTTGATACAACTGTAGGATCATTTTTGAAACTCTGACTTCTTTATATAATTCGTTAAAATATTTTTCAAGATTATGATTTCCGGAATTATTGAGGAATTTTTGAATCCTGAATAAAAGTAATTAGATTTGCTATATCTAGAATCGTACTATTCTGAGGTGTTGCGGTAATCAAAATAACGCCTTTACCATAACAAATTTTCTTCAAATACTGAAATTCAGTAGAAGATGCATTTCTAAATCTATGGGCTTCATCAATAAAAACATATTTATATGAAGCTATATCATCCATTTCTGATAGTTGATCAACAATACCAAGCGATACAACTTTGTCAGACATTTTATATCCAAAATCAGCCAGACACTTTCCCAGTTATCTTTCACTACTGGTGGCACAATAAAAAGCTTTCTACCATCTAATAATTTTCCAAGCATTGCTGCAATATATGTTTTTCCCAAACCTACCACATCAGAAATGATCACGCCACCATGTCGAGCTAAAATTTTTCTTGCTTGAGTAACGGCATCTGATTGATATTGTAGATTCATATAACCATCTGGCCATTCATAGTCATTCTGTCTAGAATCGATCTCTTCCTCAAAAACAACAGAAGCTTTAAAAACAATTCATATGGAGTTATATTTTTATTCATCCAAGTATCGTTGTTTATGGTTGTTAGAATATCTTCTGTTATATCTTTTAGAATCTTTCCATAATTCTTCAAAAACTCCAAAGCCATATTGAACATCAGATTGATTTTTAAGTTCTACATTAAATTCTACATTTTTATCTAAACCATTAAATGTAAAATTGCTGAAAGCCTGTAATTAAGTTTCCAAATTGATCAGTACTTTATCTGGATCCTCTAACAATATACAATTTTGCGTGTACATCATAACACATGCGAATTTTTAAGCTTTCCAGATTTAATCCACTCACAAAACTTAAATACTCCATTTTCCATTTCTAAATTATCATCTTCTGTGTTATTAAATTCTTCTGTTATTACTTTTTGTACTTTACGAGTAGCATTAGCTCCAGAAAGTTCGAAAATATCCATTGCTCGTGACAGTTTCTATATCCGCTCTAATCCAATCTAATATTCGTATTTCTTTCACATCTTCCAATTGTTCTTTTTAATAAGTAAAAACCTAGTAATTCTAAAATATCCAACTAATACATCAAAATATTTCGAATTAGTTAAAACCGTCCAAACAGATCAGACAGTTTAATTTCCATTCTCGTTCTTATTAGTAAATATTGACACATCATCATTTGTTCCAACCCCAATCTTTTGCTTTCAATTATTTTCTTTTATTAATTATCTCTACCACATCATCAAATGTACAGTTAAATACTTACAAATACCACTAAGTTCCATGGAAATGATTGTCCTTTTCCCATTCTAGCTAACGTATTCGACTAATACCACCTTTGTTAAATTCAGTCTTCTTTAAATCCTTATCAATAAGTAATTTAACAACTTTTTATATGATACTTGTTCCATAACGTCTCCGTCATTACAACTATTATAACCTATTCATATTTCATCATAAATAGATAACTCGCATATCTGCAAGATTTTCTCAAATAAATACGATATTCAAAAATTTCACTTTACGATGAATCGTTGGATTCACATTATTAATTTTATAACTCTTGCAATTTGTTCCTTTTAGAATAAAATCGCTTTATATCGGCACTTGAGATCACTTTTATATCGTAATGACAGAAGTGATCGTAATGACAGAAGTGATTTTTCTTTACTTTTGATAGGGAACTGGTACTATATTGTAGCAGTGGGTTACTCCGCTCCTTGCCAGAAATGGCCGTTAGACCAGAAGGAGGTGTACGGAATGAAGAAGTATGAAGTCATATCATCATCAACGAATCTGTTGAAACAGAAAAGAGAGCTGAATTAATCGAAACTCTCTAGCAAGATCATCACTGACAATGGTGGTAAGATTGCAAAGACAGACGAATGGGGAATGCGCGATTTTGCTTACCCAATTGATGACATGAAGAAGGGTTACTATGTAGTAACAGCATTTGAAGCAGAAAATGACTGCTTTGAAAGGAATTTGATCGTTTGATGGGAATCAACGCAAATGTTGTTCGTTTCATGATTACCCGTGACGAAGCTCCGGCTAAAGGGAGCTAGTAAATGATTAACCGCGTTAGTTTGCTGGTAACTGACACGTGATGTTGAAGTTCGTAAGACAGCTAGTGGCTCATCCAGTTGCGACATTTACTGTTGCATGTGATCGTCGTGTGGCTCGTGGACAGGATGGAAACAATCAACAGTCTGCAGACTTCATCAGTTGTGTTGCTTGGCGACAAGCTGCCGATTTCTTAGGTTCATATGCACATAAGGGTGCATTAGTGGGTGTTGAAGGAAGAATCCAAACACGTAACTATGATCGTGATGGACAAAAGGTTTATATTACAGAAGTCGTTTGCGATACTGTAAATTTACTTGAATCTAAGAGTCAATCACAGAGTAGAGCACAGAACAGTGGTTATCAAGACAACAGTTATCAACAGCCGTATTCACAACCAAAGCCATCTGTAAATGATGATTTTGTGAGTGATGACTTCGGCGCAGGAATCGGAATGGATATTTCCAGCGATGACCTGCCATTCTAAATAAAGGAGAACAGACAATGGCATTCAGAAAACAAAGAATGGGCCGCAGAAAGGTCTGCTACTTTACAAAAAACAACATCACTTATATCGATTATAAGGATGTAGAGCTCTTGAAGAAATTCGTTAGCGCAAATGGAAAGATTACTCCACGTCGCGTTACAGGAACTCGTGCGAAGTACCAGAGAATGTTAGCAATCGCTATCAAGCGTGCTCGTCAAATGGCTTTATTACCATACGTAGAAGACTAATGACATAACGACTATCTAAGATAGTCGTTTTTTTTGTGCATAGAAAAAAAGAAGCGTTTTACGCTTCTTAAATTGTTTAGATAATACCAGCGAAGATTGTTGCTAGGGCAACTGTAATAATACCGGAAGTACAGATTGCAAGACCTGCCATAGCACCTTGTAGGTCACCGAGTTCGATTGCCTTGGATGTTCCGATTGCGTGTGCACTAGCACCAAGTGCTAAGCCTTGGGCAATTGGGTCGGTGATATGGAAAATCTTAAATACAATATCTGCGATAATTGCGCCAAAGATACCTGTAACGATAATTGCCGCAACAGTAACTGGTACAATACCACCTAACTCTTCTGCAACACCCATACCAATGGCTGTTGTGATGGATTTTGGTATGAAGGTAACGTATTGTGCATGGTTGAAACGGAATACAAATGATAGAACAAGTACTGTTACAACGCTGCTGACACAACCACAAGCGATAGAAATGAGTATCATCTTCCAATTCGCTTTGAGCTTATCGATTTCTTTATAGAGTGGTACTGCCAAAGCGACTGTTGCAGGGGTTAATAACCAACTAAGATACTTTGCAGAGAAAAAGTAAGAATCATAATCAATACGGAAGATAGATACAAAACCAATTGTAAAGATAATCGCAATTAGTAAGGGATTAAAGATTGGCAGTTTAAACTTCTCACGGCAGAGGATGCCAATAAAGAAACCAATTAGGGATATCACCACACCCATTGTGGCACTTGTTAACATAACATTATTCATTGCTTGATTTCTCCTTACCTAATAGCATCGATACTTTACCAGTGACAACCATAACAATCACTGTAGAAACCATCATGATTATGATGGATTGTATTAAGATTGGTTGTAAGGCAGCCATAGATCCAATTAAACCTACAGCTGCAGGAATAAACATGACTGGCATGATTTCGATTAAGAAATCTGCTGTATCGTGTACTTCATCAACTTTAAAGATCCTGAGATTCAGTGCGATAAATAAAAGTACAAGGCCATAGATTGAAGCAGGGATTGGTAGTGGTATAAATTCATGCATGACTTCACCAATACATGTAAAGAATAAGATAATTAAAAACTGACGCATGTGCTTGATAGAAAAACCTCCAAACAGGCTTTATTATCTCATTGATTTTAAAAATAATAATCTTTTAGAATAAAAATTTTTATCTATTGTATTAAATGAAGAAAATGAAAGGGAATTCAAATATAAAAACCCACTATTCTGCGAAAAATTATTATTTAGATTTATGCTAAATACTATATGATAACTATTTACTTATTAGATTTATCATTAGATTAGTAAATTGAATTGGATATTTAAATTTTTGCAACATACAATGTAGTTATCTTTGCTAGATGACTCTAATTTTATTAAATTTTTAATCTTCATCATCACATGATAGAATGCTTTCTGAGAATTTACGTAAATCAATTATAGATTCTTTACCAAGATTAATAATGTAGTTAGGATCTTGAGTATTTTTCTAATATTGTTGAAAGAACCATTGGGAAATTCATTCCTGCTATAAATTGGTAATGCTCTTTTTTTAAAAAATATTGAAATGCAGTATTGCTTGGTGATCCTCCGAGAAGATCAGAGAATACAATCACATTTGAATACTTATCTAGCTTTGGTTCTATATTCTGAAGTTTCTCTTTAAATTCATCAGGACCGTCACTGAAATCTAATCCGACCGAATAAATACTGTCCACTTCTCCAGCAATCATCTTTAATGAGTTTTTTAATTCATCGGCATAGTTACCGTGACTGATTAGTAAAATTCCATTCATAATATTATCTTTTAAGAGGAATATATATATGCATATTCCATTATCGCTCCTATACATGCATGATAACATTTTTTGGAAAATATTTGAAATTATATTCTAAATTTTCAAAAATATTGTTTTTTGTAAGCGCTTGTATTAATATGGTGACAAAGAGAGAAGGGATAATAATGGCAGATATAATTAATATAAGAATTGATGAACGTTTGATTCATGGACAAGTAGCCGCATTTTGGACAAATAGTCTAAATATTACCAGGTTAATGGTAATTGATGATATTGCGGCTGCAGATGAGATTCAAAAAATGGCATTAAAAATGGCATGCTCCATCTACAGTGAAACTTTCTATTCTTAACGTAAACAGAGCAGCAGAAAAATTAAATAATCCAGAATTATATGTTGGTGAAAGACTATTTGTAGTTGTAAGAGGAGTCGAAACAATAAGGAAACTGGTTGATTTAAATGTTAAGATAGAAACCGTAACAGTAGGAAATATGTCTAATAAAATTGGATCAAAAAGGGTATATCACACAGTTTGTGTAACACCAAAGGACATTGACACATTTAATGAATTAAGCCATAAGGGTATAAATTTTATTGCGCAAATGGTTCCAAGTGATCAAGTGGAAGATTTTATGGGACTACTATCAAAAATTAGCTAGTTGTTTTTCATTTTTAATTTTTAACTTATCTTGAATGATATTAAATGACTTGGGAGAAATTGAATATTTATTATTATTTACTGTTTTTAATAATATAAAAAGCAAAAAGGTATTTTTAAGTGGATAATATTTTTAATACTTTGATATCTAATGACTTTTCCCATTTGAGATGAATGAGTCATTGTTGTAATAAAAAGAGAATTTATTCTTTGAGGTTAATAAGTTCTCCAAAGAAGATAGAAACAGAAACAATACTCAGTTGCAATAAGAGTGTTATCTAAATTTATAATACCTAATGTGATTGAAAAAGGCCCAGAATAATTATTGCAATATATAGGAAACTGAATATGTAGTAGAAGTTAAAACAATTAAAATTTTTATTAGATAGTATAGTATCCAAGTTTTCTTTTTGACTTAAAGTAACTTCTAACTTTCATATATAAAAATTGCTATTGATATAATAATTGAGAAAATGATTACATGCATGTTAATTACCCTCGTTGAGATAATTTTTAGCATGATTTCATCAGAAAATAATATATATAAATTTATTAATTGATAATTTAATCGATAAAATATTATGATAATCTGGAAAAAGAAAAATAATAATAATTTTTGAAGAATATGTACAACCAAATAAAGTAATATATTTTGCACCTTATAAAGTCTTTTAGTAATTTCATCAATTTTCTTTTGTTTCTTTGCTCTTCTTTAAGGAACGGCAAATTATTAGTTTAATATTTATTCTTTTTAATACTATTAATGCTAAGGATATTTCACAATAAAAAGCATATATTATTTTTTGATACGTATATGCTTGTGATTCCTTATAATGGACAGGAGTCATATCGAATAGACTATAATAATATTACGAAAAATAGAAATTAAGAAAAGTGAGATAACTCCAGATATTTTCTATATAGGTATGGTAATAATTATATAAATTTTGAAAACCTATAAATCGAAGAAAATAAGAAAAGAGATAAATTGCTACAGGAAGATATTGGACAAATCATTGTGTGAATAAGTAAAGAAATCTGTGTATCAAAGGAAAAGGAAGTAATAATTAAAATGGTTAATTTTACAGATTATTTTAAAGTAGCTAAGGACTATATTGATAGCACTTATGTTTCACAAAAGGAAAAATATAATAGATGCATCCATGCTAGCATGCAGAATGTATGGAGAAGAATGGAATAATTCCAGTTAGTGGGATTAAATCATGGGTGTGAATTTGCAATGGAATTAGGATACAGAGCAGGTGGGTTAATGCCTTTTCATCAATTTAATTTGAGAGATTTAGCTTTTAAGAGGACATATCGATAAAGATACATTAAATAATCCTGAAATCATAAATGATGAAGGTTTAGCTAAAAAATGGATGGATATTTATAACATAGAGAAAAGTGATATGTATCTTTTTTCAAGTGATGATGGTTGTGAAGCTTTATTGACTGAGCTTGCACGTATAGTAAAAAGTGATCATCGAAAAGTAATTGTAGTGATTCCATTACAAAAAGTAATTAACTCCGAATCAAAGCATTCACTAGGATATAAAATTACAGATTTTGCTGATGTGATAATTGACTTAGGTGTAGATGGCGATACAACAGTGTTAAGTATTGGTGATGTTGAGATTAATCAAGTGTCTACAATTGTTGGTAATGTTATTGCACAGATGATGACAGCAGAAATGTATCGATATTTCAAAGAACATGATAAGGAATGTCCAGTATTACTAAGCGCAAATGTTAAAGGTGCCGACGTTCATAATCGTGCATTAGCTGAGAAGTATTTAGGTCGTTGGAATTCATAGAATGGATGGTTAATTATGGAAGAAATATGTATGGGATTATTCTACGATAAGATCAATGAACTTTTAACTACACTTTGTAGTAAAAAATAACATTGAACTTGCGGGTAATATTATTGCTAATGCAATATGTAATGGTGGTATTTTACATACTTTCGGAACAGGACACTCAGTTGGATTTGGCATGGAAATGTCAGGTAGACCAGGAAGTTTAGCGTGTATACATCAAATTAATACATCTGATTTTGTATTGAGGGGTCGTAACTTTAGCTGATTTTAAAGATCAGAACAATATTTTTGAAAGACGACCTGGAATAGCTGAAAGATTATATGATTTATATAATATAAAAAGAAGATGTATTTATAATTATTTCAAATTCAGGAATTAATGGATTAGTAATAGATATGGCTATACTAAGCTAAAGAAAGAAATCATAAGGTAATAGTAATTACTAGTCTTAAGCATACAAAAAGCTGAGGCATCAAGACATCCAAGTGGGAAAAAGTTATGAATTGGCAGATGTGGTAATTGATAATTGTGGGCCTACAGGTGATGCACTAATTGAAACTGGCAACACTGAGAAAAATTTGCTCAGCATCCTCAATTACAGGCGGCTTCATCGCACAATCATTAACAACAGAGGCATGTAGAGTTTTGCACGATAAAGGTTGTTTTTGTCCCTGTTTATAAACATGAAGATTCATATGAAAATATAAATTTAATAGAAAATTGAAAGAACAGTATGGTAATAGAATCTAGGTTTAATATGAAAAAGATTTGAATATATGGATAAAAATCCATAAATTGTTAAATAGCAGTTTATGAGAAAAATGAGGAAAATATTTTAATACTTGCTAGAAAAATAGCAGAAAAATATAAAAATGATAAAGCTAATTCATACATTTGGTACAGGCCACTCCCATATGATAGGAATAGAGCTTTTCGTTAGAGCAGGTGGATTAGGCAATGTGGATGCTATTTTAGATGCAAATGTTCTGACAGCTGCAGGTGCTAGGCGTAGTGGAGATTTGGAAAAAATAAGTGGATTATCTGATGTTATTTTCAATAACTATAATATAGAAAATGGCGATATGATGATAATCTGTAGTAATTCAGGAAGAAATGCAATGCCGATTGAAATGGCACAAAGATGTAAAAAAGAAGGCGTTTTTACTGTGGCGATTACTAATTTAGAACAATCAAAGCAGTGTTTGAGTAGACATCATTCTGGAAAAAAGTTATATGAATGTGCTGATTTGGTACTAGATAATTGCGTGCCTTTTGGTGACGCATTACTAGATATAGATGGCATTCAAACGGGTCCGGGTTCATCAATAAGTAGTATGTTTATTTTGAATACTGCAGTTTCGGAAGCAATTAGAATATGCAAAGACGAAGGAATAGAAGTAAATGTATTCCAGTCGCAAAATGTTGATGGTTTCAACAACGATAAAATTTATGATAAGTATAGAAATAGAGTAAAACATATATAGGTTTCTATAACATAGGAGAATACGTCACTTGACGTTTCTTATAAACCATAATTTTGTTATAAGGAGGTAGAGTTATGGCACAACTTAGTTTTATCCAAATCCTTCTAATTAGTTTGTGGGCATTCTGGGGAGTAATTGACTCACTATCATTTGGCTTCGGAATGAACAACGCAATTGTTGCCTGTCTTTTTACAGGTATTGTTGTTGGTAATCCTACGTATGGACTAATTGTAGGAGGAACACTTCAGATGACACAGTTAGGAGTTGGTTCTTATGGCGGTGCATCTGTTCTAAACATCACATCCTCAGGGATGATTACTACAGCGCTAGGAGCATTATCGGGTGAAGATCCAGTAACACTTGCGGCATCAATTGGTATTGCTCTAGCGGCGCTATTTGTTCAGTTGGATATCTTAGCAAGATTTTCCAATACAGTATTTCAGCATATTGCAGATAAATATGTTGAAACTGGCAATACAAAAGGAATAAAGATAATGAATCATTTAGGAATTATTCCTTGGGGTCTATCAAGAGCTTTACCTGTCTTTGTATTATTGTTATTTGGTCAAAATATGATCGATACAATTCTGACAGTTATTCCGACATGGATTATGGATGGATTTAAGATAGCTGGTGGATTATTGCCTGTAGTCGGCTTTGCAATTTTATTGAGATACCTACCAGTTATGAAAAAACCACAATATCTAATTTTAGGCTTTGTATTAGCTGCTTATTTAAAGATTCCTGTATTAGGTGTTGGACTAATTGGATTAGTTGCTGCAATAATTATCTATCAAAATGCAACTAAGAATCTTGCAACACCGTCCGGTTCGGTATCTGGAGGTGATGATTATGAAGAATAATGAAGTTTTTACGCCTAAAGATTTAAGAAAAATAACTCTAGGCTGGATTTGGAATTCACAAATTGGCTGGAATTACGAGCGAATGCAAGGACTAGGGATATCTTTGTACGATGCTCCCTGTAATTGAGAAGCTATATGGAGATAATCCTGAATTAAAGAAAAAAGCGTTGCAGGTGCACTCACAGTTTTTCAATACCCAAACTGCTATGGGGGCAATTATCGTCGGAATGGATGTTGCGATTGAGGAACATTCAAGAAGCGCAGAAGGTATCGATGTTGCTGCATCAATTAAAACAGCTTTAATGGGGCCTTTTGCTGGAATTGGAGATACAATATTCGGCATGATTGCAGGTGCAGTATTTGGATCGATTGCAGCTTCAATGGCAGTAGAAGGAAATCCAATTGGTGTAATATTATGGGTTTGTTTCTTTATGTCGGTATTTTTCTTAAAATTTAAATTATTTAATATTGGTTATAAACAAGGTATTAAACTTGTAACAACTTTAAGTAGTAAGATGAATGCACTTACTGAATCTGCTTCAGTGTTAGGATTAACTGTAATTGGATGCATGGTTGCTACTATGGTTAAGTTTAACCTTGCTACATTAACTATGAGCTTGGGTGCTGATTCTTCTGGAGAGGCACTTCTGAAGGAATTTAACTTGCAGGCATATTCGGATGCTATTATGCCAGCATTATTTCCAGGATTGTTAGTAGTATTGTGCTACCGGCTGCTTGGTAAGAAGTGGATGAATTCGAATAAACTCATCTTATTGGTTATTATAATTTCTGTGATATTAAAACTTTTAGGTGTTTTAAATGTTTAACCAAAAGGCCTAGTCTATCTAGGCCTTTTGATAAATAAGATATAGTGTGTTAATTAAATGTAAAAAGGTAGCATATGGAAAAAGTCTAGATATGTTAAATGGGTCTATTTTAAAAATTATTATTATTTTTGCCCTGTTTTGTAGTATTTTTCAACAAATTTATAATACTGTTGATGCAATTATAATTGGGAAATTTGTTGGTAAATATACTTGCAGCAGTTGGTGGGAGCACGGGATCATTGTTTAATCTTTTTACAGGTTTTGCTGTTGGAATAACATCTGGCGCTTCTGTCGTAATAGCACAACAGTATGGGAAAGGAGATAAGGAACAGTTATCTAGGGCAATTCAAACTGCAATAATCTTTAATATTTTGTTGGGTGCCTTATTTTCATTTATTGTATATTCAAATGCAGAATCAATATTAAAGTACTTGGGCGTACCAAGTGAGATATTAGATGATTCTTTAGTATATTTAAAGGTTGTTTTTGGGCTTTGTTTCATCGCAGTTATACAATATCGGTAATTCTATTTTTGAGAGCTGTAGGTGAGACAAAAACCAGTAGTATATTTTAATTATTGCATGTACATTAAATATATTTCTTGATTTATTATTTGTTGTTAGATTTAATCTTGGTGTTTTTGGTGTTGCGATAGCAACTATTTATTACTCAGACGTTTAGTGCAATTTTGATATTCTATGAACTTATTTTTGCAAACAGATATTATAAACTGGTTTTTAAATAAATTGCTTTTTGATATAAAAATACTTGAGGGTCTTCTCATATGGGTGCCAGCGGGTGTACAGTCCACATTATTCTCAATCTCCAATTTAATAATACAATCCAGTGTAAATTCTTTAGGTACAGATTATGTTGCTTCGTGGACGGCTATTGGAAAGATAATAAGTTTCTACTGGTTGATTATTGGGTCTTTAGGTATATCAATAACAACCTTTGTTGCTCAAAATTTTGGTGCATACGATAGAGTTAGAAAAGAGTGTCATAGAGTGTTTAAGAGATATCATTATTTTTTACTGTGATATTGTCTATAGCAATGTGCTTATTTGCACCTCAGTATTCTTGATTTATTTATTAAAGATTCTGAAATTATTGATTTAGGAGTTAAGTATCTTAGAATGCTAGTTCCAACGCTGATTTTATATGTTGGTTTTGAGGTGATTTCTGGTAGTTTGAGGGGTGTTGGAGATGCCATCATACCATCGCTATTATCATTGTTTTGGAATCTGTTGTATAAGAGTTCTTTGGATTAGGATAATATTTGATAATAATCCTACAATGGAAAATGTGGTGTAGTGCTACCCGGTAACATGGATAATTACAACAATATTATTTATTATATTATTTGATTTTTGATCCAATCAAAAAGACAGAAACGAGAAAGGATATCACTCATGAAAATCGCTTTTGATTAATGAATTTTCGCAAAGCTTCAAAATAAAATTATTTCTAGAAACATTGAAAATACTGTTTTAAATAAAGGGTATCAGGTATTCAATACAGGAATGAGTTATATTGATAATAAGTAAAGATATAGTTGAAGAATATACTATAGAGAATCCGAGATTGACCTATATCCATGTGGGCATACAGGCTGCACTACTGTTGAATTCTGGTGCAGTAGATTTTGTGGTAACAGGTTGCGGAACTGGTCAGAGTGCATTACTTGGATGTAATATGTTTCCGGGTGTAGTGTGTGGATACTGTGTTGATCCTACCGATGCGTTCTTGTTTTTGCAGATAAATAGTGATGCAATCTCTATTCCTTTCGCCAAAGGATTTGGATGGGGTGCAGAACTAAATTTACAGTTTATTTTTGAAAAAATATTTGATTCCCCATCTGGAATGGGGTATCCAGAAGACAAAAAAGAATCACAAAATAAAAATGCAAAATTACTAATGGAAATCAAATCCCGAGTTTCACTTCCATTAGTAGATGCGTTACGTAGTTTGGATAATGATATTGTCATTAATGCGTTAACCCCAAGATTTATGGAATGCTTTGATGCAAATTGTCAAGATAATGAACTATATAATGATAGTATCATAGTGAATAAGTAAAAGATATATTTATATATTTCTATACAGGATATGCAATGAACCATTATATATACATTTTGCGATAAATGTTGGAAAAATTGGTTTTTTAACAAATTCTCTTTGTAAATGGTGTGGTAATTTCATATAATACCTATGTGCCACATATCGTATATGCTTCCGAATTGGCGGAAGTGTCTCTACCCTGCTACCTTAATGGCGGGACTACGGTTGTCTCTATTCTTTTTAGTGACTTCCTGTTGAGATGCTACTCGGCAGGATTTTTAGTTTTTAGGCGGCGATGTGTGAACGAAAAAGGGGGATATTTATGTTAGAAAAGTTATTTCATTTAAAGGAAAATGGCACAACAGTTAAAACAGAAGTGATTGCAGGTATTACAACATTTATTACAATGGTGTATATTCTTGCACTTAATCCATCCATCTTAAGTGCTTCTGGTATGGATGCAGGTTCCATCTTAACAGCGACTGCAGTCGCATCCGCTATTGCATGTTTCTGTATGGCTGCGTTCTCAAATATGCCATTTACGTATCTGCTGGTTTAGGTTTGAATGCTACTGCATACACAGTATGTGGTGTTATGGGTTATCCATGGCAGGTTGCCTTAACTGCAGTTCTTGTGGAAGGTATTATCTTTATCATCATGTCACTAACAAGTGTTCGTGAAGCAATCTTCAATGCGATTCCAGTACAGTTAAAGGTAGCTGTATCTGTAGGTATTGGTTTCTTCATTGCATTCATCGGTGTACAAAATGCAGGTATCATCGTTGATGGTGCAACACTCGTTAGTCTATATTCATTCACAAGTGGTTTCGCAAACGGAACATTCTCATCACAAGGCGTAGGTGTAATCTTGTGCATGGTTGGCGTTGTTTCTATTGTAGTAATGTTAATCAAGGGCGTTAAGGGATACATGTTATGGGGTATCTTATTAACTTGGGTAGGTAGGTATCATCTACCCAATTATTGAGTATCTATGTACCAAATCCAGAATTAGGTTACTACTCATTAATCCCAACAGCATTCTTCTCAATGCCAAATTCTATCGCTCCTACATTCTTCCAATTTGACTTTTGCATTCGTGGCAAGTCACCTTACAAACTAACGTGATAGTATTCGCATTCTTATTCGTAGACATCTTTGATACACTTGGAACAGTTATCGGATGCGCTTCTAAGGCAAATATGTTAGATAAAGATGGTAAGTTACCAAAGATTAGGGGTGTATTATTAGCTGATGCTGTTGGTACAACAGTAGGTGCTATCTTAGGTACATCCACAATCACAACATTCGTTGAATCATCTTCTGGTATTACGGAAGGTGGTGAACAGGTTTAACAAGTGTTACTACAGGTATCTTATTCTTAGCGCTTTTATTCTTATCTCCATTATTCTTAACAATTCCTTCCTTTGCGACAGCACCAGCATTAATCGTAGTTGGTTTCTTGATGATGCAGCAGGTTGTTAACATCGAATGGAACGATATCACAAAGGCATTCTCATGCTTTGTATGTATTACAATGATGGGCTTTGCATATTCAATCTCTGAAGGTATCATTGACTTTTATCTCTGACATTTATCCATGTAGTACAGAGTAAGGCTAAGGAGATATCACTCTTGATATATTCTTACAGGATTATTCATCTTGAAGTTCTTCATTATCTAAAGAGATTAAGTGTTCCTTTCATCATCTATAATACTGTAAAGAGGTATGTATGATTTATCTGTAACAATGAATCATCACTTGATTACATCGTGCAATTAGAAACGTTTGAAGAGGAAAGTTAAATCGATCCATCTTTTGAACAAATTGACGTTGGTGGTAAAGGTATCATATGTCGGTTTGCCTAAAACTGTTAGAGAATTGAGTCACTGGTTTTGGTTCTACAGTCATGATGAAATTGGAAAGCGTGTCAGTCATGGATTAATCCGATTTTATTAAGTTAGAACATGGTCAATCTCATATCAATATTAAAATGAAACATGTAGAGACGATTAACGCGAGTGGTCCAACGGTTGAAAAAGAAAGGTTTAGAAAACTGTATAAAACTAGAACATCTTACAGATGGAGATATCCTCATTCTTTCCGGTAGTATGGCATCAGGAGTTGATCATAACTTCTATGCGGATGTGATGAAATACCTGGAAGGTAGAAAGATACGGATTGTCGTTGATGCGGTAGGAAGTGTTGAAAACGGTGCGCCATATCACCCTTATATCTAATCAAACCAAATCAACACGAACTATCAGAAATATTTGGTCAAGAGGTATTAGGAAGAACAGGTAGAAGAGTATGCATGCAGTTGGTATCAATGGTTGCACAAAACATACTTGTATCACTGGTTCAAAAGGAGCTTTGCTAGCAAACCATAGTTTCATTGTAATACAAATGGAAGTGTTTCAAATTCTGTAGGTGCAGGAGATTTCCCATAGTTTGCGGCTTTCTTAGCCTAGTAAATTAAATGGAGAAGATGACCAAACAGCACTAGAAAATCTGTGTGATGGATCAGCGACTGCATTCTCCTATGGTATTGCTGAGCAGAAGCGGTAGATATCTTATATAAAGAAATGGTGAAGTAGATGAGCGAATTTCAAGAATATTATAGTCACCCATATGCAAGAGTTAGATACGATTGTTGTATCTTGCCATGAGCATGCAAGGAAGGTTATGAGGTTTGGTTTTCAAAGGATACAATCTTTTATCAGAGCGGTGAACCTTGTGATAAGGTACAATCCAAGGGATTAGCAGTACTGATGTACAACGGAAGGAAGGTCAGATTACACATATCTCAAAAGCAACCACTTCCACTAGGAGACAAGTCCACTGTACAATCAATTTGGGAATATCGTTATGATTTAATGCAGAATCATACAGGAGTACATCTTTTCTGGGTGTTAGAAAGTTATATGGATATTCGAATGTTGGTTTTCATATGGGTGAATATATCTGTGCGATTTTTCGATGGAGAATTGACAGAGAATGGATATTCATGATGTGGAAAGACAAGTAAATCAAGCAAGTTGCGAATCTTTCGGTGCAAAGAAATTTTCTGCTCAGGTGAAAACCAACAAAGTATGATTACTCGTTCGAAGATTGGGGATAGGAAATTACTACAAGGTTATTTCATTGGTGGATACGATATGTGTGCATGTTGTGGTATGCATGTACATACGGAGAAATTGGGATTTGTAAGGTTAACTTTGAAAAGTTACGTAATAAAACAAGGGTTTCTGTTGGTGGAAGAAGAGCATGTTGTCTACCTTAGCCGTATCAGCAAGAAAGCAGTATGATTTCAAAATTGTTGTCTGCTAAACCGCTAGAGATATCGGTGGCTGTAAATCATCTTCATCAACGTTATTTAGATGTGCAGAAATCGTATCATACTGTTTCAATGCATGATGATGAAGGATGCGGATAAAACCTCTTTACATGATGATTATCTATACTTCTGTCCTTGCGGATCTGAGAATGCGTGCATTCTGTAATCGCTGTATTGAAAGAGGCGTTTCTACTGTAATGGTGATTGCGAAAACTGAAGTTGGTTATGCCTATGTAATTATGAGTAAGAGTATTGATTTACAATCGATTCGTGCTGCATTTAACACACAGATAAACGCAAAGGTGGTGGAAATTCTGAAATGATGCAGGGTAGTTGTACAGCAACCTAACAGAAATTTCTCATGCATTTGGTACTCTAACAGGGGTTACAATGCATATTGTTTCCTAACATTTCCTGGATAATAAATTCTTTAAAACTATCACAAAAGCGTAAGTAGATGAATATTTTCGTTTTGACATCATAAGTCATGTGATTACGATTGATTTGTTAAAAAGCGAAAGGAGGCTTAAAAGTGAAAACTTGTTTTAATTAGACATGGTGAAAGTGATGGAATGCTCAACCTTTTCACAGTTGGACAGACGTTGAACTTTCTGAGAAAGGTGTAGAGGAAGCTAAGGCTGGCGGACGTTCTTAAAGGAGCAGGATTTGACTTTGATCTGCTATACATCATATTTAAAGCGTGCAATCCACATTACAACTTTGTATTATCTGAAATGGACCGTGAATGGTTACCAGTTACCAAGACTTGGAGCTCAATGAAAAGACACTACGGTGCATTACAGGGCTTAAATAAAGGCTGAAAACAGCTGAGAAGTATGGTGAAGAAAAGGTTAAAGATCTGAGAAGATCATTTGACGTTCAGCACTAGACTTTAGAAACAACAGATGAAAGAAATCCAGCATTACAGGAAGCTTACCGTAATGAAAATAAGGATGAACTTCATTGGCTGAATCCCTAAAGGATACAATTGCTCGTCAGTTCCTTACTATGAACGGAAATCTTACCACAGATGAAAGGCTGGTAAGCGATGATCATCATCGCTGCTCATGGTAACAGCTTACGTGCTCTTGTTAAGTATTTTGAAAAGCTTAACAGATGAAGAAATCATCGGCGTAAACATTCCTACAGAGTGTTCCACATCGTTTACATTCGATGACAACGCAAGTTCATCTCTAAGGAATACTTGGGTGACCAGGCTGCGATTGAAGCTAAAGATGGCTGCAGTTGCTAACAGGGAAGCGTTCAAAAGTAAATTAATTAAAGAGGCCAACAGCTCTTTTCTTATCAATCGCACATGCTGTACTTTTACGTACACAAGAATGTTTGAGTAATTGTTTTAATAGATTGTCCGGAGTGTTTTCCATCTTAGAGATATCAAGCTAATCAATACTGTTGCGCTATCCATCTACTGAATAGCTTCGAGATTGTTGAGACACTTGGCTACTCAATGTTTTGTAGTACTGCTGTTAATGCGCCACTTTCATCCTTTTAGAATGAGAGAGATTGTCATCGTGCGCGAAGTGGCGTTATCAGAAATCTCAAATAGATAATCTTTATAGCGATATAGGTATTTTCGAGAGATACCTACTTTTTGACAACTTCTGTAACTGTTTCAACTTCATGATTTTCAAGCAGAGATCTTGCTTGGATAACCAGCTAAAGTATTCAGGCAGAATCTTCTTATGAACAATTAGATATTCAGAGTTTTTGCATGTGCTTTACCTCTCTATCTCTGTGCAGTGATGGCAGCATCTAATGTAAAACGTGCCAATGATTTGGAAGTGATGCAATCTTCAAACGTGCTGCTGTACTTAATTCCTTTTTCGCAATACATAAGCAAAGTTGAGCCAGAACCACTGATAGTAAGATGCCATCAGTGTCTTCCTTTTTACAATCTGTTGGATGACTTCAAAGTTAGGGATTAACTTTTGACGATATGGTTCATACACAATATGTGTGTTGCGGCTGATAGTGGAAAGATTTCCTTCTTGCAATGCTTGTGATGTGAGATGCGTTACTAATGGCTGTGGCAACTTGAGCACGTGGATATGAATCAGGTAATGCATCACGGGCCTTTTCTGTACTAACTTCAACGTGTAGGTACAAGAGCTGTATATTCCCAATCTTTGTGGATTGGTAATCTATGTGATAGGAAATGTTTCTCTATCAATTGTCATGCTAGCACATAGACCTCCATATAAACATGGTGCGATATTGTCTGGATGACCTTATTACTACCAGCTAAACGATAGATTTCTGCTTTCACTTAGAATATTGTTATAGCAAAAACACTAGCGGACAGACTAATCCACCAACAATAAAGGAAGCACTACTTTCTAATCCAGAGCTAATTGGAATATGACAATCAAAAGATAACGTGATTGGATCATATTTACCGGATTGTCTCGCAACACAGGCGATATGCCTGTAGGAAGAGGTTGTTGTCGTTGTTGTATTCTTCCTCTACATTTTCTAAGAAGTTGTGTCATACTTTTTCCAACTTGAAAATATTATATGGTTTTAGTGCAATACCAAGACAATCAAAGCCAGAACCAAGGTTAGCAGATGTGGCAGGAGTTTTGCTCTGATCATGTTGTAGACCCTCAAGCGCTTAGCGATTGCTGGCTAATGCGTCTTCTTTTTCTTTAACCGTATTTGTAAAACGTATTTCCCATATCTTTTAAGCATGCAAGATTCTTTGGTATGACTACGGATGTGTAATCATGTAATGCGTTCATTGCTTCAAATTCATCAGTAGAACTGTCCTGTTTAAAGCTGTATAAAACATCTAGCAAACATGAGCACTTGCAGTAGATAATACGATACATGGTGTGGTGTCATTTGATTCCTGTTTGTATGCATGACTATGCTTCATGGCTACCGCTGTGTGTGTGGGTCGATGAGGATATGTTCTTTATGGAAAGTATCATGTATTACTTTTCTTGCATTCATCTTCGAACAATCATATGCCGCAAAGCTTTCTTGTAGTAGTTGACGTAAATCATCAGAGGGTGTGTAGTGCACATCGTTCTTTAGAAGACATATATTGGTTGATTAACACATCATTATGATTGCTGAGAGAATAATAGACGCTCTGAGTTACTAGAAACTAGGATGTCCATTGATGGGATATCGTTGGGACTCGATCTGAAATTCGCATTGTACCTGTTCGAATAAATTCTGTGAGAACATTATTGGAGTTTGAAGCACATACTAGCTTCTTAACTGGTAAGCCTTGCTGTTTTGCAAGATATCCAGCAAGGATATTGCCAAAGTTACCACTTGGTACAACAAAGTTAACAGTATCTCCCAATTGAATATCACCGTGATTTACAGTTTTGCGTAAGAGTCAAAAGTAATAGACAATTTGTGGAAGTAGCGACCGATGTTAATGGAGTTAGCAGAGGAAAGTTTCATGTGTTTGCATGCCTCGAAACTCACAACTGGATCTTTCATCGCATCCTTTACAATACGTTGGCAATCATCGAAGTTACCTTTGATTGCGATGACTTCAACATTTTCACCAAGTGATGTTTGCATTTGTCTCTTTTGGATATCGGATACACCGATTTCTGGATAGAGGACTGTAATAGCGGTATACAACATCTGCAAGCCATTGATTGACGGCTTTGCCGGTATCGCCACTTATGTAAGCGATCAGAATGGACATGAGGGTCATTTTCATTCTGGTTTTAGTGTCAGTTGTTATAAATGTGGTAGTAGTGTTAGGGCCACATCTTTGAAAGGCGCTGAGTTGGACCAGTACCATAATTCCATGGAGCAACCATCGTTGTACTTGTGCATAGTGGTGCTACTTCATTGTTTTCAAATGAATTTTGATAAGCACTTTTGAACACATTGTTGGATTTGTTCGTGACTCAAAGTCATTTAAAAGTAGACAGAGATGTATGGCTGGGCTAGTCCTCGATAACTCGTCGTGAGGGCAGGGCTACAACTCTACCTTTTGATCAAAGTGCTTGTGGTGTAGAGGTCCGCCATCATCAGCAGACCTCTGGATAGTGCGCAGAAACTGGATGGTCTCTTTATTTCATGATACAACAGGCCTTTCTGCTAGGGCTTCCTTCTTGTCTCAAATATAGAAAAATGATACACTGTTTAGTGTTTTAAATTACAAAGTGTATCTATTTACAGAAACAGAGGTTTATGTGAAGATTGGATTATTGGGACCTAGAACAGTTGGTTCTGGGTGTTAGAAAAATCGTTGATGAAAAAGAATCACAAATGAAATCTCAAGATAGAGATTTCTAAGATATTAGTTCGCTATGAAAAGGATATTACAGATGAGCGCATGACAGTAGATATTCATGACATCGTGGATGATCCTCGAAATTGGTAGTGGTAGTGGAGATGTATCGGTGGTGGTGAGGCCAGCATTCAGCTATGTCAAAGCAGCGTTATGCAGCAGAAGCACACGTTGTGACAAGTAATGAGAAGATGTTGGTAAAATCACTTGGAGGAATTGTTAGAAACTGCACGTACGCGTGGTGTTAGTTTAAAGTGTGAAGCTGCTTGTGGTGGTGGTATTCCTTGGACGAGCAACCTAGATCGTTCTACAGCGTATCGATGAGTGTGATAGTTTCCACGCGCATCTTCAATGGAACAACAGGAACTATATCTTAAAGTAAGATGGTGATGAAGGTTCGAGGTTTGCAGTTTGCGTTAAAGCCTGAATTGTGGTTATGCGGAATTTGATCCATCGGATGATAATGATGGTATGGATACTGCATATAAAGTAGATACTTTTCTCAGAAGTTGTAAAGGTTTTGGCGTACTTGCAGAATATTCAGGATATTGATATCTATAGGATCATCGCCATATCAGCGCAAAAGGATATTGCATATGCCATGCAAGCATGGTTATGCGTGTAAATTAATCGGCTCAGGTGTAAAGTCTGATAGTGGTAGTAGTATTTACAAATTATCCCAACATTTATTCCAAAAGCAGAATATCTTTGCGACAATACAGGCAAACTCTCAGTGCGATTGAAAGTGATTCGAAAAACACTTGGTAAAGATGACTTATGTTGGTCAGGGCGAGGCTCTTATCCAACTGCACATGACAGATTTACTTTAGAGTTTAGTGATTTAGTGCTTCATCAAGATACTGAGGTTTCATCTGGGTAGGTGTTCATGTGGATAATAAGAATCGATTATCCTCATTTCATATTCGTTCTGTCAATTTTAAATCGCATAGAAGATGTAATAGAAGATAGAATTGAGTGAAGATACATGCATTACAAAGAAATATCTTTTGTGGAATTGGCATCTACGATAAAGGGTATTGGAGAAGATGATGCAGTATTTGTAGCGGAGGTAATGCATGATTGTAAGTAAAGTTTGGTGGTTCTTCTGTAGCCAGTAAAGAACAATTTGAGTAAAACGCATCGTAGATGCAATGTGAATCAATAAGTTTATTGTTGTTAGTGCAGTGTGGAAAGAAAACCGTGATGATTATAGGTGACAGACTTTACTATATCTTCTACATGCACATATAAATTATAGTGTATCCTATGGAAACAATCTTTAATCTTGTAAAAGAGAAATATCAACGTATCTGTGATTCGCTTTGGCCTGAAAATTGATTTAGAAAGAGGTTTTGCTAGTGTTAAAGAGATGTTAGATCATGTGCCTGTAGATTATATCGTTTGCTCGTGGTGAGTGTTAACAGCACGATGCATGGCAGAATATTTAAGTGCAGGTTTTTAGATGCGAAAGATGTTATCGCGTTCAAATATAATGGTGATTTTGACTTTTGATAAAATTCAGCAGAATTTAGATAGTTATGGACGTGGATCAAAAGTATGTTATCCCAGGTCTGGTGCTTTTACCAAATGGGACAAATCAAAGTCATGAGTCGTGGTGCAGTGATATTACGGGTTCAATCTTAGCAATATTGTGGATGCGGAGTTCTAGAAAAACTGGACGGATGTATCTGGTATCTTGCTCAGATCCGTATCATTGATAATCCAGCAGATTCCAGATACTTACTATAGTGAACTTCGTGGAATGAGCTACTGGGCAGAATGTACTCCATGATGATGCGATTTTCCCGGTACGTGAAAAGAATATTCCAATCCATATTTTGAATACAAAATGACCCAGAGAATCCTGGAACATTCATTCAAGATGATTGTGAAGAAGACGATAAAAGCAAAACGGCACTTCAACATACTAATTGACAGGACGTAGAACGACCTTCTATACGGTTGTAAAGAGTCATAGTTCAACGAAGTTGGTTTCTTGTAGATTGTTGTTTATCTTTTGAGGAATATCTATCTCAATCGAAAGTAGTACCATTACAGTTGATACATTTACTGTGATTGTAGCAGGGTGCAGTTGAACAGTGCAAAGTATGAGTTCTCGCAAGATTAAGAAAAGAATTAGAACCTGATGAGTTGATGTTAGAAGACTTAATGGTAGCCATTGTGGGTAGAGGTATGAAACACATTACCCGGTGCTTTCAGGACAACTTTTAAGTGGGTTTGGTAATCATAGAAATTAACATTAAGTTATTAACGAGGTGCGAGATGAATTATCTGTTGTGGTAGGTGTATCCAATCATGACTTCCACAATGCGATTCGCTGTATTGTGCATGATTTTATTCAAGAAGGAACATGCATGAGTATTAATTTTAGGTGTGACAGGTGCTGTCGGCAGACAGATGCTAGAATGCATTGGGCAAAAACCTTTGCAGTAGAAGAATTCGATCTATTCTGGCCCAAGATCACTGGGACGTATTATCATTTCATGTAGGAATCACAGTACAAGTTGTGATGAGCATTCCTTTGAAGGGCTAGATTATGTGCTTGGTGCTGTATCAACGCACTTATAGAGAATATCTACCTTTGATCCAAAAAGCAATGCAGTACTTATTGATAACTCAGTGCTTTTCCGTTTACAGGATGATGTACCGTTAGTTGTACCAGAGATTAACGGTGAAGATGCACTAGGTCATCATGGGGTAATCGCCAACCCAAACTGTTCTACAATTAGTGCGTTTATGGCACTTGCGCCAATTCATCGCTTATCTAAAATCAAACATGCAACGTGCGACAACGTTCCAAGCCGTTAGTGGCAGGTGTTGAAGGTGTACGTGAATTACGTGAGCAAATTTCTTTACAGCTTGATAAGGGTAGAAGGTTCATCAAATGTCTTTCCAGCACAGATTGCCTATAACTGTATTGCTCAGATTGGTTCATATCTAGACAATGGTTATACAGCAGAAGAAATGAAGATGCATAATGAGGGTCGTAAAATCATGCATGCGGATGATTTGCAGGTAAATTGCACTTGTGTACGTGTACCAGTATATCGCTCCCATTCAATTTCCTTGACAGTTGAAACTGAACAAGAACTATCCTTGGATGCGATTCGCCAAGAGATGAAAAACTTTCTCTGGTGTTGAACTCATTGAAGACCATGTGCCTACACCGGTAGAAACTTCAAATCAAGACATTGTATATATAGGACGTGTTCGTAAGGATACAACTCGCGCAAATAGTATTAGTCTTTGGTGTTGTGGAGATCAGATTCGCAAGGGTGCTGCTTCCAATGCGGTTGTAGTATGACGTATTTAGAGCAGATGATGTTTCCGTTAGAATTATTTTAGCTAGATGTGCTAAAATATGGCATAGTAGAGACAGAGAGAACAACTATGTTAAATAGACTATTTTGGTACTCTTACGGTGGCTGATCGGTGATTTGTGCAGTCGTTGCAGTAAAAGCTATTAAAAGATCAGAAAGAAGAAAACGAAAATAACGAAGTAGAAGATGATGATAATGAAGTACATTTTATAGCCTGTCAGATGGAGATGAGTACGTTTGGCCTACTTGACGCAAGTGATCGTTCTCCAGAGTACAGGAAGTGCATGTGTGTGTATCCATATCTCAATCGAGACTTTTAGAAGAATTCTAAGTAGAAGCTGAGTTCCTTAAACAGTATGTTTGAACAAAAGATACACTCGTGACAATTCATCACTATGTTTCATTCGATAACGAAAAAAACCGTGAGGCTTTCTGTGATATCATGACAGCTGCTGGCTATGAATGTGCAGAAGAAGGTATCACAAAGAAGGTATTCGTGGAAGATGGAGCTATTATCAGCGATATCTTAAATGTTGCTAACCAAGCATCCGTTTAAAACGGTAACTACCAGAACTACTCTATTCAGAAGTAGGAATAAACAAGTTTTCATAAGAAAAAAGTTGGGGTGAAAGCTTCAACTTTTTATACGATTTTATGAATTTGATGTAAATTCACTAGATTCAGGTCTGTAGTTTGAGTGTAATGGAAAAAGAATGATATAATATGCACGCTTTGTAGAGATACAAAAAGTTGCGTAAGAAGTACAGGAGATAAGAGCACATGGGGATTATCGAAGTAAAAAATCTCAGTTTTGCATATGATGAAAGTGCCAAGACAATTGATGAAGTTTCCTTTTCAATCGAGGAAGGACCTATACAGCAATTATTGGACACAACGGTAGTGGAAAATCCACGATTGCGAAGTTGATTGCGGGTCTTTTAGAGAAGGCTTCCGGTTCAATCATGGTTGATGGCATGGAATTAAATGTAGAAAACTTGAATAAAATTCGTTTCCGATATCGGTATTGTTTTTCAGAATCCAGATAACGAGTTTATTGGTTCAACGGTGAGAGACGATATCGCTTTTGGCCTTGAAAATCATTGTGTGCCGCACGAAGATATGGACCGTATTATTGAAGAAAACGCAGCTCTTGTTGGAATGACGAAGTATCTCAATCAAGAGCCTACACGATTAAGTGGTGGGCGAAACAACGTGTTTGCGATTGCAGAAATTGTACTCGTAATGAAGCCAAAGATTCTCATCTTTGATGAAGCAACATCGATATTAGACCCACAAAAGGATAAAGATAAAATCAAACGTGTCATTACAGAATTACATGGTGAAAGTAAGTTGACGATTCTTTCTATCACACATGACATTGATAAGTCGCTAAGAAGCGATTATGTGATTACAGCGATGGATGGTGGTCATGTGGCAGATGGCACAGGAACACCAAAAGGAAATTAAAGATCCAGAGAAGTAAAAAAGATGAAGTTTGATATTCCTTTTAGCTTAAAGTTGAGTGAGGAATTGCAGGCATGTGGTCTGCATGTTTCATCACATATCACAGGAAGGACTGGTGGAAGAGTATGCCAATGCATTCGAGCATGTGAAAACATATCTATAGTACCCGGTACACCTTTACCAATATGATGCTTTAAAGGATATTAACTTACTATTACAGAAAAATAAAGAGTACAGCAATTATCGGACAGACAGGTTCTGGTAAGAGCACTGATTCACATTTCGTGCATTACTACTCAACCGAAGGCACGGTCATATCTTGATCGTACAATCGACGCAAAAGAAACACCGAAGAAACTGAAGTCTTTACGTGGTGATGTCGGTCTTGTCTTCCAGTTTCCTGAATATCAGTTATTTGAAGAAACTGTTTTGAAGGATGTTGCGTTTGGGCCCAAAGACTTTTGGATGTACGGAAGAAGAAGCTATAGCAAAGGACGCATTAAAACTAGTTTGGGGCTTGGCATTTGAGAACTGAAAAGAGCCCCACTGGAATTATCTTGGTGGACAAAAGAGAAGAACAGCGATTGCAGGTATTCTACGATGGGTCCGAGATTGCTGTTTTGGATAGAGCCAACTGCTGGTCTTGATCCAATCGGTACGGTACAGATGATGGAATTATTCTATGCATTAAACCGAAAATACAATAAGACAGTGCTGATCGTATCGCATGATATGGAGCAGGTTTATAAATATTGTGATGAAGTAGTTGTAGTGGAAGATGGAACAATCCGTTTCCATGATAGTACAAAGAAGTTCTTTGATGACCCGGAACTTTGTCGCAGTATGAATATCTTACCTCCAGCACTGATTCAGATGAAGGATAGCTTACGTAAGAAGGGATTTGAGATTTCAGATGAAATTAATGATATTCCAACGCTTGCGCAAGAAATCGTAAGGCAGGTGAAGAAACATGGGTAGTTTTACACTTGGACGTTATCTGCCATTAGACTCCCCAATCCATAAGATGGATCCACGCGCGAAAATCATTGCTATGTTGGTGATGTTAATCGCAGTGTTTATTCCAGCAGGCTGGATTGGTTATGGTGTTATTTTTGTAGTAGCAGCTAGTACAATACTTATCTCGAAGTTAAGCTTTGGTTTTATTTGGAAATCCATGAAGCCAATGTTGATGATGTTATTCTTCTTATTAATCATCAATGCATTTGTGATGAACAGGAGAACCATTACTAACGCTTGAAGTTTTGTAATCTATAGTGGTGCAGTATTCCAAACACTTTATATTGCGATTCGACTTATGTTGATGATTATGATTACAACATGTTTGCGCTACCTACAAAACCTTTAGATATGACCTCGGGTATTGAAGATTTACTAATGCCTTTAAAGAGATTTCATGTGCCAGCACATGAAATTGCGATGATAGTATTGCGCTACGTTTCATTCCAGACTTAATTGAAGAAACATACGTATTATGAAGGCACAACAATCATGTGAGTTGATATGAAGGAAGGTAAAACTCATGGAGAGTCTATGGCGATTCTTTCTCTGATTGTTCCATTATTCGTATCGTGCTCTACAACGTGCGGGAGATCTTTGTGAATGCTATGGAGGTAGAGGTTATGCACCAGGAGAAAAGCGTACACGTTATAAAGTCTTAAAGATGGAAAAGCGTGATTACTTCTTATTGCTGGGTTCCTTTACAACTCTAATCGTGATGATTGGATTGGCGATCCTATTATGATGCGCTATAAATGTGTCGTATCTTATGTAGGAAGAAATTATTCTGGCTGGCAGTCACAGCGTGAGAGTTCTATCCCAAAATCCTAGAAAAGCTGTGATTGAACGTATTACACAGGAAAAGGTAAATGTTGTTGGATCTGGTAGAACAGATGCAGGGTAATGCTAGAGCACAGGTATTCATGTTTGATACAAAGCGTGAGATGCCAGCTCGTAAGTGGATGGGTGCAATTAATGCCTTCTTACCGGATGATATTCATATCATGGTGGTTGAAGAAGAGGATGATTGTTTCCATGCAAGATATAACGTTCGCTTTTAAACAATATAACTATCATTATCAATCATGAATATGTGCTCTGTGTTCACTCACCATCTGTTCTGCAGATCCAACAACATTTCACCTTTTCCTGTGTGTACGTTCAATCCACAGCTAAGTTTCCTGGATGGGTCGCTACACTATGATTGCCAGCAGCTCACGATGACACATTGCAGCACATCATCGTATCGTCACGATGGGGCCGTGAAACCGGCTGCACTCGCACCCAGAACTTTTTATAGCTGTGCTGCTGCGGTGCATAACCTCCCAGCCTCTTGGCGATCGCATTGTGAGCAGATACCTGAACAATCAAAAGAAAGAATCGCCGTGGTTCTTCGTCGTATCGACCCGCGTGCGGCTGATGGTCGGTTGAAGTGCGGGCGATGACGCAATGGTGTTTGTCGCAGTTTTGACGACGTGGTGGCGTTCCGGTAGCAGATCGCGTCTGGGGTTTGTGGTGGATGGCTGTGTTGATCATGATCGTCGGTGGAGATCGCGATATGGGGTTTGAACTTCACTGCAGACCGCAGGCTTCCCGGCGTTGATGGTTCTCTGTCTTCATCGTGCGATGTGGAGAATATTTTGTCGTGTCGTGGTTCAAATAAACAAAGCCGGATGGTGTGGCTGCTAAAATATTTTCCTGTAATCCGGCCTGGCTGGCAAGCGCGTTCTGCGACCGCGCGTTGGGGAATCGGCGGGCAACGTCGAGTCGTGTTCTGTAGACTGCTTGCGCAGGCATTGAGTGTCGCTCGTTAATTCATCTGGTCCTCTGTTACGTAATTATCCTCATCTGGATCGGTGCTGGAGGCTCTGTTCATACTGCGACAAGCCAGTCGTCGAAACTTCTTTGTCGTGAGCGGTGTGTTATAAACCTTCATCATGCGACCGCGATCGCTGCTGTCTGTTAATGACCCTCCGGTTTGTCATGAATGATTCCGTCGTCTGCCGTACCGATGGATCGAACCGGCGATTGACTCGTCCCAAACAACAATCTTCGGTCCATCGGCCAGAACTACTGCTGCGATCATGTTCAACTTCTTTGTCGCGAGATATTCGGTGGACTCTTTCGCGGTTCTCGACGCCAAGTATTGCAATGGTCTGGCACATCCAAAATTAACGGCCCAGCGCGGCGTCGCTCAGGCAGTTCATTTCAGGCAACGATGTTGAAACTGGAAGACGGGCATCGCCGGCAGAACTTCGTTTTAACCGTCGGGTCGGTGCGATCGAAACGTGAATCGTGCTTGCTGGAATGATGACGTGCATTTGGAAATGGTCGTGCTCTTCCAGAGACCTGTCGACGTTAATTTTATTGAGTTAATATCGCTGGCCTCGCTGGAGTCTGCCAATACTATGAAATATCTTTTACGGTAACTCAGCTCAATTAACTCTTCGCCTGATCCTTCACAATGTGTGAGACATGCGGACCATGCCTGGTGACAGGCTAATCAGACTAGTGTGGACAAGGGTTTCGCTGACGTTCTGATCGTTGCCACGGGCTGCATCCTGCGCGGTCGCTCGCCGGCGGGCTTCATCGACAGCGTGACGGTCAGAGATCGTCGGCTGCGCCCGTAATTGCGTTGTTCGTCTTTTGCTGATGGTCAGCGTCGATGTTGCTTCGTCAGATGAATCGGCTGTTGATGCGCAGTCGCAACTGCGCATTTCTTCACTGGTCGTTAACGGGCTGCGGTTGTCTCGTCGTTGGGCTACTGTTCGTACGGTCCGTATCTTGCTGCGACGCCTGTGTTCGAGCCATGGGTACTCGCCGTGAACCAGCAAACTGGTTGGTTCTGGCTGTTCCTGTCGAGAGCAATTTATTCGAATTTTGTTCAGTCCGTGTATCAACCGTAATTGAACGGGCTTCTCAAGACGCGATCAACGCAATCGTTTGCCTCCCGCGTATGGTGGTGTAGGTCCCTTCCTCGATTGAAAGGCTTCGTCAGTGTCGCCGCTGGAATCTTGTCTGACAGCCTGACTTTATTGTCTCTGAAACCGTTCTTTCGTTATCAGGCTGAACTGGTCAGTGATTTGTCGGTCATGGAATCGTGGTTGAACTCGCTGACGTGAGCCTTCGTTCTAGCGTGGGCGTTTGGCTGGTTGTGGTTAGCAACTGTCGTGGGTAATCGTCTGTGTTGTGCTGACGCTGCTGCGCGTTCGCCGGCGACCGTCATGTTTGAAAGCCTGCGTTCTTTCGTTGTCGGTACATGTGGATAATTGTCGCGTTCAAACAGCCGCCGTTTGGGGAACTGACTGCTGGTCATCTGCAAGGTGGCGGATATGCGCCGCCGCGCCTCCTGTGCCTCTGGTCGCTACTGAATTGTCGTCGTCTTCTGCGTTATTTTGTTCTTCTGATCTTTAATAACTACTGCGGTTTCGCCAACGCCGTTTTGACGACACTCAGATGTCTGTTGTATGGTTGTCTCTCTCTTCGCTGTTCTAACAGAAAT